>Ga0307377_10000800_pt1 | contig 41715 bp, 73 predicted proteins | sample TR3MG_FD_202535 | JGI IMG/M metagenome (GOLD analysis project Ga0307377, IMG submission 202535) | Soil microbial communities from Risofladan, Vaasa, Finland - TR-3 | ecosystem: Environmental > Terrestrial > Soil > Coastal area > Acid sulfate soil | place: Finland: Risofladan, Vaasa | collected...
CTGTTTTCTTCCGCCTGCCTTCTCTTTTTTGCTCTATAGTTTTCATATAAATTCTCTCTTTCTACAATTGTGGGGTCCAGACCAGATTTTCTTTTTTTTCCGAATAAAATTAAAAAATATTAGTCGTAATAATCAGGAATTACAGTTTCTATAAAAGCCCATTCTTTTTTTGTAATACTAAAATAATCTCTTAGTTGAATATCTGTCCATTCCTTAGAAAAATCAAACCAAGGAATAAGTGCCATTTCTCCCGCTTCTATATCAGAATTATTTTTAAGTATAGACAAGCAAAAACGAACGAATTTAGTCTTAATATAAGCAAGAAAATTATCTGCTTCTTTTTTTGTGGCAAATCCAAAAAACATCCACTTAGACTTTGTTTTTTCAACAGTCAGATTTTTTGGCACAAGAGTAAAAAAATCGGAAGAAAACATACCCTCATTCTTGTTCTGCACGACGTTACCTCTAATCTTTGCAAGATTAACACAAAAAGGTTTTTCCTGTTTATCTTTTTGTGTATATTTTTTCTTTGAATCAAGATTATTGACTCCATTTGAAACGCTTTCAATTTTGTTCTTCAGGGAGAAAAATTCGGGAATATCACCAAATTTGTTTACAAGCCAAATGTTGTCATATTCGTCATTTCTTCCATTTATCGTATTCGCAACAATAGTCTTTTTTGTCCCAATTCCTTTTTTAATAAAAGAAATAGACAAGGGCATATAGGAACCAATCCCAAACATATTATTACCATTAAAAAGTTCAAATCTTTTCCAATAATTCTCAATATTTTTCTTGATAGTAGTATAACTTTTTTTGCAGCGATTCAAGTCTTTACTGCTGATAAGCCATGTAGAAGGATGTACACAAATTAGCATTCCATCATCCGAAACGAGTTCAATTCCTTTTTCAAAAAAAGCAAGATGTTTTTCACTTAAGTATGGCGGGTTCATAACTATAACATCAAATTTCATTTCTAACTCTCCATAGTCTAAAAGACAACCTTCCCACACATCTATTTGAGGAAAAGCAGCATCCGGATACAAACGATTAACAAATTCTACCTTTTTATCATTGTCACAAAGAACAACCAATTCCTCTGCATCAAGAAGATAAGGAATAAACTCTACATTAAGAACCAGAATCTTTTTGCCGCGAATGTCAACATGCTCTTTTAGCTTTGTCGTAATCTCCTTACAAAGCTGTTTTGGAGTATGCACCATTTGAACGATTTTATCATCATCGTCTGAAACATATATTTTTAGAGCTATACTATTTCTAAAATCTTCCAAGTATTCTGGATACTTCTCCAAAAACTTTATTCCTCTTGTCCAAAAATCTTCCATGACTTACTACTTTCCTAACAACAATTAGCTGGGTTGCTGATGAATTACCACTCTTTTTTTCTCTATATTTGTAATAACTTTGGCAATCTCAATAGATTTTTCTCCCCCAGATAATATCTCATCATCAAACATATCAATAAATTGATAATAATCTGTTTTTTCAACCTCGTGAATAATAATAGCCTCTTCTGGTCGATCTCCAAACATTCCTTTATCGTCCTTATGGAACTGCTCAATTCGACCGTCAGCAGGACTTCCATTTACATTCTCAAACGGCATATATCCCAACTCATTCCTCATTTTCAGGACAATACGAGTAATTCGGCTTCTACTATCTGCCTGTGACCAAGAATAACTAGGAATAATTACCCAAGCATGAGGTTTTCTCATTTTATCAAAGTCACATGGCTGTATCTTCCCTTCATACAACTTCTCTCTATCGGTATCACAAAGTCGCATTGCTCGTCCCAAAGTCTGACTGGATTTAATTGGTCCAAGATCCCTAAAGGCCATTATCCCAGTAATCCCCGGAACATCAATTCCTTCTCCAAGCATATCAATATGAAGGATAATCGCCTCGTCAGAATCTTGTAAACTTTTCAATGCAATCATAAACTTTTCCTTAAAATTCCCGCCTGGACCTCTGATCTCTTCACCGTTAAGATAAGCTCCAGAAGAAGTGGAAATTGAATAGAACTTCACAGAAGGATTTTTTGCTCGAAAATCTTTCATTACCTCAGAAGCAAAAAATCCGGCTAAAGCTGGTTCTCCCTTACAAACTACAAGCAATTTAGCTCCTATTGCGTCAGGCTCAGCAGAATTAGACTTAATTCTTTCTTTATGCTCATTGTAAGCGGCGGCAACTACAGTAGAAGCTAATTCAACATTTCTTTCTACAATTTCATCACTTAAACTACCTATCTCCAAATCTCCTTGCAAAGATTTTCTAATTTGATATTCTTCTACTCGAACGATATGGATAAACGGTGGAACAATCTCACCTGCATCAATCATATCTTTAGGCGAACAAGAATAAACAGTTTCTCCATAAAGCTCCTTATTCTGCATCCCACTACCCTCATCAGAAGCAGTAAAAGCTTCGGTAGCAGTAAGAAAGAACTTATGATCTACTTCAATACTATGCACATCTCGCTTAAAACCGTTTGAAAATCGTCCAACGTTTTGAACCAAATTATGCGCCTCATCATAAAGAGCTACATTTACATGTATATTAGTTTCAAGAATTTTTGGCGAAGAATGATATGTTGCTCCAATAATGATAGGACATTTTCCATAATTCTTATCATAAATCTCCTGCAATGCTTTAGAAGAAGTAGTAGAAGGAATATCCCTACTAATAAGTCCAGCATTAGTCATTGCTTTCTTAATCTCGTCCGCATTGATATTCCCTGAATTCAAATTGATATATTGCGCGTCAATCCCTCTTGACATCAGATATTCAGAAATCATATGAATAAGCTGATACGTTAAAACAATTCTTGGCGTAGAAATAAGACAAACTGGAGTTTTTGTTTCACCGATATATTTAACAATTATTTCAGCTTCAATCAAACTTTTTCCTGTACCTGTTGGAAGAAGAATCTTTCCTCCGCCAACAGCAATCGCTGCTGTAACTGCCTCTTTCTGGTGCTTTCTAAGAATCTTCTTCTTAATTTCTTTCCTTACAATATTACATCCAACTTGAAAAAAAGCCCAAAAATCTGGAGTTAGATACGCCTCAACTTTCTCTCGTAATATAAAGACTATATTCTTATTTTGTCCCAAACTAACAAACTGTTCTATCGTCTTTTCGTGAACCTGTTTGGCGTTAGAAAAGACAAACATCCCATTTGTTCCGCTTGCCTCCACATCATAAGGTGAAGCTATTGAGTTCGCCCAAAAAGTAGTTAAATGATTACCGTTTGCCGTTAACGGCTTATCAATATCATTTACACAGAAAACTCCTACAGTACAATTTCCTCCTGCGTTATTTACTCCATGCCCATGAATCAAAGATTCTCGCTCTGTCGAAGTAGAAACATAATAATTTGGTATCCAACGATAATAACGAATCAAAGCCTCTACCAATGCCTGAAACCCATGCTCGACGAAATTATCAACTTCGACAAATCCCTTCAATTGGCGCAATCTTTCCTCAAACATTGCCAACGAATCACAACCATCAAAAATATCTGAAAGATACTCTTGACATTCGATCTTAAAAACATGATTAAGCATCATTGATCCTTTCTGATACCATATAAATAAACGCCTTCCAAAAAGCTGGGTTGTTTGTGAGAGTTTCCAGTGAAAATAAACTGTCGATATTTTTCATCTGTCCTCCCTTAAGGCATCCATAAGAAGCTCCACGACTAATACATCTTACTGCTCCGTTAAATTGATTCAAAGTTCTCCAATTGATTCCTTTTCCGGTAGTAATAATTAACATTCTACCTATTTCTTTGGGATCAACTAAATATGGATAACAATAAGAAGTAAACCTAAAATTGTCAAGATGTTCTCTAATTTGATCTAATTCATAATCCCATAAACGATACTTAATTTGAACAGTAACAATCTTTCCATCTCTTCCAATTCCCCATCCATCAACACCTGTGTCATTTTCTGTAATAACATGATAATCGCTAACTCCTATCCTTTCATCAATAGGAGAAAGACGAATCAGAACCTCTGAAAAAATCTCAAAAACATCTCCCTTAAACTTATTAGCAGCATTATCTTGATCCAAAAGAGGATAAGGGTGTTCCCGCTCTCCATCTTTTATTTTCTTAGAAATACTGTTAATCTTAGAAACAAAAGTAGACAATTTTTTACATCCAATTAACAGACAATCCCAAAGTTTTTCAAGAGTTTTAATAGCGGGATGTTCTAACTGAATCTTCATTGTCTTTCCTAAAAGTTGCTTCTCTGATTCTATTCGTCTCATCAGATTGGCTGGGTTCTTTTTTCCCGCGAAAAAAAAAGTCTCATGGAAAAACTTCTCCACGAGACTTGAACGAAAATACATATACGGGCAGAGGGATTCGAACCCACATTCATTCCGGTTAGAAGCCGGATGCCTCTCCTGTTAGACTATGCCCGCTTGTCTTTTTAACTCTTAATTTTATCGATAAGTTTCTTCACCCAATCAGGTTGAGGAAGAACATTCCAACCAACAATTAATCCTACAACTGCACCTGCTAAAAACGTCCACATGCTCATTTCTCCTATTAAAGGTCTCTAACTACCTTTTTATTAACTATTTGGATCTGGAAGCAACCGGAGAGCCTCCTGAAGCTCTTGAACAAGTGCCTCCTTCTCATTCTTTATTGCTGGAGTATCTTTTGATACTGCCTTATGCTTAAAAATTTCAGCAATTGTATCTCTTCGATCTATTCCTTCTAAATACAAAAAATATTGTGGCAATATACATAAACAAAAACCAAATAAAATTAATACAATGATTACAATTGTTTTGGTGATTTCTTCCATCTCATTTCCTTTCCAATGCACTTTAATTTATTGCCTTATATCCCCATGCTAAAGCTACGGGGGCTTTACGGCAACTTCCGTAACTAGATCCGTGACAAGTTGAGTGACCGTTGCTTCAAACCTCATGGCCGAAGGACTATTTATATTAACTTAATTTTCATAACTATTTATTTTTTGCGAAAAACTGGCTGGGTCTATTTGGAACAAAAAATTATCATATTCTTGACCAAGACGAAGACCAAGACCAAGACCAGGAACTATACCAAGAACTAGACCGAGACCAAGACAAAAACCAAGACAAAGACCAAGACCTAGAACTAGACCAAGACCAAGACCAAGACAAAGGAATTATATTTGCTCTTCTTATTAGTTTCATCTTCTTTTCGCGCGAAAATTAAATTACATAGACAAAGACCGAGACCAAGACCAAGACCCAGACCAAGATACAGATTTTGATTCAGGAAAACTATTTGCTCTTCTTATTAGCTTCATCTTAACTTTTCGCGAGAATAAATAATATCACTTAGACCAAGAATTAGACCTAGAAATAGACCAAGACACAGACCAAAACCCAGAACTAGACCAAGACAAAGACCAAAACCTTGACCAAGACCTTGACCCAGACCGAGACCGAGACATTGACCAAGATACAGACCCAGATACAGATACAGACCCAGATACAGATACAGACCCAGATACAGATGAAGACCAAGACAAAGACCAAGACCAAGACAAAGAAATTATATTTGATCTTCTTATTAGTTTCATCTTCTTTTCGCGCGCGAAAATTAAATACATCTGCCGGGAATCAAACCCAGAACTTTTCGTTCGAAGCGAAATATGATATTCGTTTCACCACAGATGTTTGCCTAAATACCCCAGAGAGGACTCGAACCTCCAAAAATCTCATCTTTAGGAAAGATGTGCTTTATCCAGTTTAGCTACTGAGGCGATTTACTCTTTCTTCCAAAACATAGGATTTACAGCAATAAGCAAACCCCAAAATAAAGCTATGCCAATACATATGGTCTCTGAGGTTTCTTGATATAATTCACCAAATACCATTATAAAAAATACGCATATCACTATTGAGATAATACATAAAAAATCGTAAATAAATTTTAGTGTTTTTCGCAGCATCGTATAGACCTATCCGGATTCGAACCGGAATTAAAACCTTCGCAAGGTTTCGTTCTTTCCAATTATAGTTACCAATTTTCATGCAAAACATGAAAATTAGTTCAACTGGATACCAGGGACTATAGGCTCCTGACCAGCCTCATACAAATAAAAACCAGATATATTTTTATGAAGCTGACGTTCTTTCGACCATATTGGTCGAAGAGACAGAGAAATATTCCGGGCAGCATTTAAATCTGCATCAAATGCAAAATTGCACCGATCACAAGTAAATGTTTTGCCCTTCCTATTCCTCTTACGTACCCAACCACATTTGCTACAACGTTGAGAAGTATAAGTAGGATTAACGCGATTAACTTGGACACCAAGTTCTTCACATCTTTGTTCCAACTTATCATAAATTTCGGTATAAGTCCAGTGACTTAGATATCTTGATGACTTTTTATTTCTTCTTATATTTTTAATGTTTTCTATTCTAAGAGTTTTACATTTAGACAAGTTTAGCTGATTTATAGACCAGCCAATATAGTTTTTTCTATGTTCTTGTGCCTTGGCAAAGCTCTTACTACCTTTAGTTTTTCTGGAGAGTTTCTTCTGAATTAAGTCTAAGTTCCAGCCATCTTTATCTGTTTTAGTAACTTGTCCATCACTTAGAGAACAGGCAGTTTTAGCTCCTATATCTAATCCCAAAGTTTTTCCTTTAGTTTTTTCTTCTACTTCTGATTCAAACGAAAAAGTAATAGATTTATCTGATAGCCTCACACCTGTTTTTAACTTTCCTGTTAAAGAGTTAAAATGTTTAGTTTTCTTTACTGGAATAACTATTTTTAATTTATTTCCTAAAGAGGTTAAAGTTATCCAACCATCGAAAGTTGTATCATTCTCGAAATTTATTTTAACGAACCTTGAATCAAGTTCTGGGCAGACATTTTTAAGATCTGGCTTAGACATATTGGCTTTATCGATAAACTTTTTTAATCTTTTGGCATGTTTATTCCAGCCCTTTTTAACGAATTTATTATATTTAAATAGTCTTTTATCTTGCTTTTTACGAGTACCTCTGACTATGCCCGAGGCTTGTTTAGCAGCACATTGAGTAGCTCTGGCAGTTAGCCATGTTTGAACTTGTTGTGTTATATTTTTCTCGATTAATCGTGGTATTTTTGTTGTTTTCCAGAGAATATTTATAAATTCTTCAGTTACTCGTTTATATTCGGTTATGAACGTGGATATTAAGTGTTTTTTATTCTTATTAGAGAACTTGACAGATAATTTACTACTTCTTATCATTGTATAGTTTTAGCTGCAAAGTCCTAATAAAGGACTGTGGAGAGAAACTTTACTAGGACTTGCAGTAAATTATTTATTAGGTGACTTTTCCACAGTCTTTACTTATTATTTTCGATATTTTATATGGTTATCCTTTATATTTTTCAATAAAAATATAAAATTTTTCTATGAATTAGTCAACTGTAACAATACTATAGGTCTGCGTTCTTCAATCGTCATAATATTTTGGATTGAATTCTACAGTAACTTCATCATTAAAAAGTGGCAACAAACCAAGTTTTTTTAGAACAAACTCCATACCCTGGACCCTATTATAAGATTCAGTATCACCAGAGTTCTCTTTCTGTTTTCTCAATTCTTCGTAAATGACATGAATTTGAATTGCATGAAGTTTCATTTTTAGTCCTCAACATTTGAAGCTGTAGAATTTGCAGGCGGATTCAAATTAACAATTCGCTGAAGAGCCTCTATACTAGAAAGAGTAAATAAAAATTTATTCTCTTTAGTATCTTCCTGTACTATTTTGGCTAACTCCCTAGCATGTTCGACCATAGCAATCAAGTTATCTCGCTCATTTGCAGCACCAATCATCTCTGTAATTTTCATGCTTTTTTTCATATTCTTTTATCCGTTGAAAACTGGCTGGGTAAACCCCATCCCGTGGCAGGGGATTGTGCTATCGTAACACCTTATCCACAAAATGAAGTATTTGTTTCGCGTCCGAAACTTTCCTCCAATCCCATTCCGGGGCAATTCTTTTTTCGCGAAAAAAAGAATGTGTATCAGCAATAAAAACTCATCCTATCCTGGAACTACAATCTGAAAGATGAGCGAGACACTACATAGGACAATGGCCAACACATTCATTATAATCGTTGAAATCCAACTGGGATCTGACCTTACTTGCCGCCAACCGTAGATCAAAAACAATATGTTAGCTAGAATTAAAGGAGACAAAATTGCAATACATATTTTATTACTCATAACTATCCTTTCATTTCTTAATCATCCAATTTCTATTTACCAACGAGAACTGGCTGGCTTCTCACAAGCTTTCATCTCCGTTTCTCCAAACCAATTCTTTCTTTTGTTTTCAAACTCTACTAAATAACACAACTCCGATTTAGCATTTTGATTGTGTTCTATAATATTTCCTTTTTTCCCAAAGAGAGGATGAGCCTGTGGAGCAATTATAGCGACTGTATCACCTACATTCAAGATTCATCTCCTTGAATACCGGGTAAGAGAATCGAACTCTTGACTTAACGTTGGAAGCGTTTCGTTTTACCATTAAACTAACCCGGCAACATTTCATTTCATTTTCCTTTCATAAACTCTATCACTGTAGCTGGTATAAACATTATCCAACCTACGATAAAAGTTATCCAGACAAACCAAGGCATTTTTGTCCACCACTTCGTTTCATAAGGCTTAACTTTAGGATAATCCCATGTGGCTGATATCCACATATAAAAACCAGATAGAATTACTAACAAGATGCCTATTAAAGCTAAGTTCTTCATTTGCTTCTTTGTATCATTTTTATTAAATCTACGTTTTCTGTATCGATGCCGTCGAAATCTTTACAAGTAATATAATCTTTCTCAAATCTACGATTGAAGGACGAAACCTCAGAAATAAGTTTTTTCAATTGCTTATCATTTTTTAATACAAGATAAAGTCCTTCATCACAAATATTGCAAAACAATTCTCGAATTTGCGATAAAAGAAAACTTTTTTCTTTATTTAACTCCTTTGCTTTGACACAGGAACGTACTTTTATATCATCAATTTGCAAGGAAAAGAAATTTTTATCCTCGAAATTGAAATAATCTGTAAAAATTGTATCACTTTCATATTCAGTGAAAAACTGTACATAAATTTTAGCAAAGATGGATAGCTCTACTTTTTCTATCCCAAGCCCTACGGAGAGAGGAACACATACATTAAGAGATTTCTTCTCCTTAAGATTCTTAGCTTCCTGTAGAAAGCTTTGCAAAACCTCTTTGCGTTTAGCTTCTACAACAGCAATCTCTTTTTCTGATTGAACTTCTTCTCTTCTGCTCGTTTTGTCAAACAAAAATTGAGCAACCTTATCAAAATCTTTGTCCTCAAGATTCAAAACTTCTGCAATAGTTAGAGAGGATAACTTCTTCGGGAGCTTACACATCTTTTTCTCCAAAATAGAACATTTACTCGGGTTCTTTTATGGCTTCCACATTAATAACTTTTTTGAGGGACTCAACATCCTTATACAATTTATCCCACTGATTACTTATTTGTTCCAACACATCTTTTATTTCTTCTAGTCCAACACTAGTTTCTAGTTTAGAAACAAGTGACGCGTTTTTCTCTATCAGTTTAAAAACCTTTCTCTCTGAATCGTAAAATCTGGTTTTAAATCTGGCTGCTTCTGCTTCTTTTTTAACAACACAACGGGCAGCCATTATTAACATAATAACCAGAATTACAATTGCGAGCCACATAGTATCTCCTTGGCTAGTTACTAAAGTTGAAGAAATTGATGGATCTGGCTGGGTCAAAGCTCACGGTCGGAGTCGAACCGACAACATCGTTCGTACCAAGAACGCATTCTACCATGTGAATTTCGCGAGCAAAAAAAAATATCTTCTATTTCTTAGGCTTCTGGACAGGTTTTGGTTGAGGATTAACAGTGGTATAAGGCTTATGAGGTATATTTCTATCTGGCTTAGGTGCTTGCTTTATAATTCTTTCGTTCAGAATCGCTTCTTCTTTCATGTTTGCATCTCCGTAGTAATAAAATATCTAACCGCAAAACTTAAATCCCCGTGCAGGAATCGGACCCGCTTAACTCCCTTACAAAAGGAGACATCATCCCTAAATGTTTACGGGGAATAGAGTAATAGACCCGGCTGGATTCGAACCGGCAACATCACAATTATAGGTTGTGCGCTCTGACCTAGATTGAGCTACGGGTCTGTAGAATCGAAATTGTTCAAATCATTAAAGGTTCAAATTCTCCTTCTTCAATTTTCACCGGAGAACGAATCGTTCCTCCTTTACTCTCCCAATGAGATTTTGATTTTAGTTTATCTTCGCTACAGGATGGATACATTATTTTCCAAGCTATAATAGGTTCTGTTCTAGCTTGATACTCTTTAGTTAATACATCATCTTTCTTGCAACACATTTATAGCTCCTTCAATGACTCTATCTGCTACTTATTTCTGGCTGGGTCTAACTTTTTTTTTTCGCGGAAAATAAAACAGCCCCACTAGGAATCAAACCCAGACTTCGAGGATCAGAACCTCGCGTGCGAAATCGCTACACTATAGGGCTAATTACTCAACAATAATTATACCATTCTTGCACAAATCATACGTAGCAGACTGAGCTACTCACTGGTCTACATTTCATTTGTTAACTTGAGCAAATTCGCCTTAAAATTAACAATATATTCTCTTAAATCTAATGATCCTTTATCCCAAAGATGCGACATGTCTTCAGAAAGCAGTTTTTGCAACGAATCCAAAGAAATAAATTTTTCTCCAGTTTTTGGGTCAATAGTAATTCTGGCAATCATAAGTATCTTTCTGTTATGACAACTCTTTTCTATTTGCTTTTACCTTATCTTGCACAGATTCAAGAAGATATCTCCAATTTTTTGGATATTCCCACTGTGAAACCCAAACAAAAGTAAGTTTCTCTTTCCAAAGTGTGAAGTTATCTCTCATTATATCCTTTTATTTTTTCGCGAAAAATTAGCTGGGTCTCAACTTGTTCTTAATTACAAAGCTTCTCATCCAGTGACCATGTGTTCTTACATGATCCTTTCTAACAAACTTCCCAACCACTTTTCTAAAAGATCCATAAGGAAAAGCGTCAGCGATTCTAACAACATAACCCTCGCATTCATCACCATCATAACCCTTTTCTAACAAATCTCCATATGTTTTTATAATATCTTCATCCCAAATGCCGTCATAAAGTATTGGAACTATATCTATTCCCAAAAGATCTGCCCACTCTTTAGTCTCATCCCAAGAAAGGCAAATATTTTTATCATTCCATATGGAGAAAATTTGTAACCAAGAAGATAAATTTTGGTAATGTATGCTATGTTTCGCCCAAAGATTTTCTCCACAAATTCTCCAACCTTCTGGAATATTATAAGATATGCTTGACCAAAAATTCTTAACCCAATCTCTACTTGGATGAGAACCGGAATTTACACTTCTTGCATGGATATGATCCCGGTAGCAAGTGGTATTTTCTCCGTCCAGTTTAACCGTTACAATAACTCTTCGTCCTTCAAATTTTTTTACATTAGACATTACTCTATCATTTTTTGTAAAGCCAGGACTAAAAGGCAAATGCAATGTTCGTGGATATTTTACATAAGGGACAAAAAGTACAAGCATTTTACCAGCAGCTAATATTTTTTGAACTGAAGCGTCTTCAAATAATTCTCCCTTTAATCTCGTTCTATTCGGGAGAATAATATTTCCCCATTTATCGTATTCGGTATCAGTATAAAAATGTTCAGGAAGAATAACTTCCTTAGCCCTAATTGCTTCTCTTAATATTTCACAACTTAAAACAGTCATCTCCGCTTGAAGATGATGTTTATTACAGAGCGAAGCGCCATTATCTAAATAATATCCACCGTTTTCGAATAATCTTCTGTCCACGATATGGTGGGCGTCAACAGCTTTATTGGGGCAAACAACACATGTATGGTTGTCTCTTTCGAATACCGTTTCTCGAAATTGATCTCTAGTTAACAGCATAGTAATTAATTTCGCAGAAATAAATTGGCTGGGTTTAAAAATCCGTGTAGCTGGATTCGAACCAGCGAATTCTTGCTCCCAGGGCAAGCGGGATGGCCAAACTTCCCTATACACGGGTAAAAAAGGGGTGCCTACCCGGTTACGATCCGGGACTTCCTCGACCACAACGAGACGGGCATTGCCAATACCCCATAGGCACCATCTTTAAAGATTATATCCCTCTGCGTCTACGACCTAAACCAAGACCCAAACCTCTTCCAAGAGGGCGTCTTCCTATACCGAGATCAGATAAAATTTTCTTTTGTTTATCACTTAAACATGGACCCATTTTTCTACCGGTTAATGAACCCTTTCCTGCAGGACCTGTCTTGTCTCTATTAGGCATCATAAAACCTCCAAAAAGAACTAATTAATATTCAAGTTAATATTTTTTATACCTTTATTTTTTAAAATTGAAAATTTTGCATAAATAATTGAGCATCATGTTCCCACGCCATCTTAACTCCTATCTTGCTGGTTGAGTAGTAGGTTCTGCTTTATCAATAAAGAATGGAGCATCAACCCAAATATCCACAATTAATGTAACAAGAGCCAGAGGAATAACTAACTCGCTCAGAATCCATCCACAAGGAGCATCCCCGTACCAGGGGATATCGACATCAAACCATGTGTCAAGACAGTAATCAAAACAAACTGGACCAATTGCTAAACATAAGATAATAACGAAACAGCCACAACCCATTACAAAACCCGCAACTCCAGAATCATTATCTGTCATCATTTTCTCCTTCTTAACGGGACGTATGGGACTTGGACCCATGACCTTCTGATCGACAGTCAGATGCTACCACCAACTGAGCTAACGCCCCTTTGTTATTTTTTCATCCTTAAAATCTGTTTTTGTAATAAAAACTTTCATAAAAACAGCTTCGTTATATTTCCCAAAAGCTACAAGATCTTTAATATAACAGGTTACAGGAATGAGCCGAAATTCCGCTTCTTCTCTACGATTTTTATAGTAGAATGGAATTTTTGTATAAATATGGATTCCTTTAGCAACGTCTCCATAAGTTTTATTTGCCAGAGTAAGCTCTGCATTTTTTCTATTAGAAACAAACCAACCCGGAGTAATTTTAACATGCTGTATAGGAGTTAAAATACTTCTGCATCTGCTTCCAGGATGGTAAAAAATTTCAACTTCCTTCCAAAAAATTGCTTTACCATTTTCTTTTAATTCTTTGGCTTTTGACATATCGCTTTTCCATTTGCGATATATCTTAGAGCCATTTTGAAATCCTCTTGAATAAAGAATTAGACACATTTCTAATTTCCTTAATACTACTGAATAGCTGGTTGCGAAGTTGACTGATTAACTCTCGTTCCAAAAAACGGAGCTTCAATGTCGCATGATCGAAGAATCAAACAAACAATTGATACAGGGATAGATGGTGCAAACAGAAGAAAACCACAAGGAGCATCTGTGTACCAAGGGATATCGGCACCGACAAAAGAATACAAACAATAGTCAAAACATAAACCACCAAGGCTCATTGCTATAACTGCATAAATCAAAAACATTGCCATAAGACATCCACAACCTTTTCCTTCATTACTCATGTTCTTTCCTTTCCTCGTAAAATTAATAGTACATTGCTATTAAAGAAGTAAAACTGGCTGGGTAGGACAATGGCGGCAGTCCGAATTGAACGGACGTAGGAATATTCATGATTCGTAGCGGCACTTTATTTTCTTTTACCAAATATTTTTTATTTTCTTAAAGGATTCTTTCAAATTCCGATACAATGTCAAGCCTATCCGCTAGCAGTAGGTGGTAGGAGACAGGCGGGCACAAGAGTCGAACTTGTTATTTCAACCTTATGAGGGTCGCGTGATTTTCCGTTTCACTCGCCCGCTATGTACTTTTACTCTACTGATTTTGTCCAATTTCCCATCATTTGGGCAGCAGTTTTTGCGCCGTTATAAAAGGTTTCTGCTACCGATTTGAATTCTGTTATAAAACTAACATAACCTTCTCGGGTAAGACCACTTTCATTAAATTCATCTATCTCGCACGAAAAATCTCCATGTTTATCAACATCTGCCTGCCAACAATCAAATTCCCTGCAATCTGCCCAGTCCATAGGGATAACGCCCCAGATCCCAGACAAATTGATAAAAACTCCATACACTTTTTTAGGATATTGCTTTTTTCTCATCTTTTCTTTCTATTTTCTTATTATATCTTTTCTGTTTATCTCTTTGACTTTTTGTAACGGCTTTAGTTTTCATATCATCTACAGATTTATAATTCTTATTTTTAGCTCCTGCTTCCATCATTTCCGCAGCAGTTTTAAACTTGCCTTTGCTGCTTCTCTTAACATTTACATCTTTACGATCCTGGGTTGCTACGGTTCTGGGTTTCTTTTTCATGATTTCCTTACTCTAACTGATTTCTATTTCACTTTTTCGCGGGAAATTAATGTTTCACCATTTGGTGAAAATGTTTAAACTGGCTGGGTCACATGCGATTAATAATCTTTTCTAGCACATCTACTCCTTATCTATTTCTTTCCAAACGCAATTATGCACAATGCAAAAAGCAGGTTCTTTTTTACCACATCTTTGACAGATATTGATTGGGAGGCATCCTGGTAAGTTTTTACTTCGCCATTTATAAAGATAAAATTTCTTTAGAAATTTAATCATAAGTATTTACCTTGAAATCCCAATTCATCACTTCCCTTTAGGAGAGTTCATAAGTTTTCAAGAAACTGTCTTGACCAAAACCGAGATACTGACCAAGATCTTGACCAGCAACAAGAATAAGCCCAAGACTTAGGCAAAGACATTGACCTAGACCAAGACAAAGATCTTGACTTGGACCTTGACCAGGACGAGGATCTAATCAAAAGAATACTATTTACTCTTCTTATTAACTTCATTTTAACTTTTTTTGCGAGAAAAAATAATATCACTCAGACCAAGAATTAGACCTTGACCAAGACGAAGATAAAGGCATAGACGTAGACCAGGGCGCAGATATAGAACCAGACCGAAATCTAAACATAGACCAGGACTCAGATAAAGACCAAGACCTGGATCGATACGCAGGAATTACATTTGCTCTTCTTATTAACTTCATGTTCTACTTTTTTCGCGAGACCAAAACCCAGACCAAGACCAAGACAAAGACCAAGACAAAGACCAAGAACGGGAACAAGATGAAGACCGAAACCAAGACCTAGACCAAGACCTAGACCAAGATACAGATTTTGATTCAGGAAAACTATTTGCTCTTCTTATTAGCTTCATCTTAACTTTTTTTCGCGAGAAAAAAAAAAAAAAAAAATGGAGAGTACTGGAATCGGACCAGTTTCTTAGGTGCTTCGAACCTACGCAATCACCAGACTTGCTCACTCTCCAAAAAAGGACAGTCACCATTGCCTATCCAATGACGACGCCCGAACTCCTTCTGCACATGGCAGATGATCTAACTACTTATACAATAAAGACTTACTGGACGGCGTGGGAATCCAACCCACCACAGAATATTTGCAAGACATTCTCGCCCGCTTGGTACATGGCCGCCCGGAGTTTATTTTTTATAAAGTCTTTGTAATCTTCTTTTTCTGCCTTTGCCTTTATTAAGACTACCGTAATTAGGTGTTAATGAATGACAATTAGGACAAAGAACTTCTAAATTAGACTCAACACTATTTGAGCTATAACCATCTATATGATTAATATTTAATGGAGATTTACCAGTAACAAAATTTTTCTCATTCCAACTACATTTTTCGCATTTATAATTTGCTTTCTCAAGCATATATCGCCGAACGGGCAATGCAAGATTTTCTTCGCTGTTGTGATTCCCAGAAACAAGCCCATTTTTCCATTTAGATATATATTCTTTATATTCGAAATCCCACTGGCATCTGTGTGAACAAAATTTTCTTTGAGTGCGATTCAGGTCTTTTTTACAAAATAAACACTTTCCGTCAGGATTAACAGAAGGTCTAAGAGGAGATTTCTTTTTATAATGAGGAGGTTCTATTAATCCTCCTATACACTGTGATTTATTTTTGCACTTTAAACTACAAAATCTATGTCCATATTTTGTTTTTCTTTTTGCGATATGATTGGAAACTTCTTTGATTTTGCCGCAAGCTGCACAAATTATATGAACTTTTGTCTTTCTTTTATTTTTGTTTTTACAATCTACACAACAAAATCTACCTCTGCCGCGGCGAAGAAAATCTTTTCTAGCCAAAAAAGTTTTACCGCAACACTCACAATCCTTTTCTAAGCATTTTCTTTTGCTACCATACTTGTCTATAACTAATATTTCATTCATTTTTTACCTCCATTATAATATTACTATTTACTGGAGGTAATTCCTTTATGGAAATATATTTTTTATTTAACCGGTCGCTTTCCCTGATAAGCTACAGGCCCTTAAAATTTATTTAAAACGCTTCAGTCTATATTCTTCTGCTACTACAAAACTATGCGAACCTTTCATTTTATTCTTCGCCGTCAAATTTCCCTTTTCTTATATAATCTTTCATTTCCTCAGAAATAGAAACTTTGGTTTTATTTTTCTTAACCCAAGAGACAAATTGTTTAATAAAAATATTTACATCTTGATTACAAATCCACCAAGGACTTAAAGCTATTCCAACTCCTATTACCTGATCTAATTCTTTTTTTGTCGGTTTTCTTTGTCTATAACCTGTTTTCTTCCAACCACATATTCTCTCGCAATCTGGATCAAAAGGATTATCATCTCTACTTTCATTACAGAATCCAGCAGAACCGTCGTTATTACATCGTCCTGCTATACAATCTCTATGAGAATAAATCCAAATCAGTTCTTTCTTATTAGGAAAAGTAACATAATTTATCCAAGTTCCGCTACAGAGTTCTGGTAAATCGTCTTTATTTTCTGCTATATCAGAGTGAGTATCCATATTTATTAAAATATCGAAATCAGGCAAATAATCTAAAAGTTCTTGATGCTCCAATACTACCCGGATAGGAACAGATAATTTAAATAATTCATCTAAAAAATCTATAGGGAGAGGACGGAAGTGCCAATAGTCCATGTCAATAGATAAATAAATTCTATCCACAATTGCACCCATTTAGATTTCAAGCGGTCCAAAATTAAAACCCCTAACCATTCTCCACGCTTCTTTTACTTCAGGTGTTTCTTCTGTTATCTTATTCAAAGTATTTTTTTGCAAGAACTTAATTCGCCATTGATTGAACTCTTCTCGTTTTATTGTTTCTTCGCTAAAATCGCAGAACTCTACCATATCCATAATTGTAATTTGGCTAAATCTATATCTTTACAATCTTCAAGCAATTTTGGACTAGACATAGAAACCAGGGTCTCAGCAAGTTCAATGACACATTGTAGCGTTGATTTAGGCATTTAAATCTTTCATCATAGAGGATTTTATCAGCTTTTTAAGTTCTTCTTCTGGTTTTCCCACCTCAGAAACTTCAACATCCTTTTCACCAGGAAGAGGTGCTTTTATCCAATTAGGAAAGTGAATAATTTCGATTGCATCATAAAAGATAACCAGTGGTTTTGTCATAGGATCTTCTATCCTGGGTTTTTCCCAACCGGCAGGTCCGGACACTTCCACTGCAGTCGCATTTGTCAAAATGCAAAAATTATCACTGGAATAAGCCAATATCCCTCTATAATGATATCGAAGACAGAGAATTGCAATTCTTTCTCCTTTGATATTTGATAACATTTTTTTAAGATCTTTTTGATGAATCTTATTGCTTCTATAAACGGGATCTCTTTCGATGACTATTGCAGGTCCCATATCTATTTCTGTAACCATTTTGCTTACATTATTAGTCATTTTACACTTCGTCCTTTTTGTGGTACTCAGACACGATTTGTAAAGCTTCATTAAATAGTTTTTCCCCATCTTTACGAAAAATATCCATGCTGGGATCTTTTTTAACATAAGATATTGCTTTGCAATCACATTCGGTAATAGGACAACCGCAAACCCAGTTCCAACTAAGCCTTTCCCTATTCCAAACTTTAACTCTGGCAAAGCTTTGAACGTCATAAGCATTGCGTTTAATATCTACTCGCAGTTTATAACCATTGCGCATGACGATTCTACGATAAAACCAGCTTTGATTCTGCATCCATAATCGTTCACTAATTTCACCGACTTCATAAACTTTGATTTCCATAGTTCGCCTTTCTTGTTCTATATTTCAGGATCAAAAACTGGCTGGGTTGGATTTTTTCCGCGAAAAATATTTTGATCTCCATATAGCCGATATTAAGAGCTACCCATAGTCTCCGTCCCCTGCTTAAATAATAATACTATACCTCTTCATATCTACTTAAACACCCGTGTAAGGAATCGAACCCTAAAGCAACAGTTTTGGAGGCTGTCCGCGACACCCACTCGCTGCACGGGTAAAAAATAAAATAGGCGACCCCGGCCACGATCCGGGAACCTTCTGGGTGTAGACCAGATACTCTGCCAATTGAGCTAGCCGCCTGTTTAAAAAGTTTCCCTAATAGCACTTTCCACTACCATATTAATCTTATTCTTTCTCTTAAACGCTTTAATCTTTTTTGTATAGGAGTCCATGCATGGATATGTCTTTTACCAGTATTCCAATCTGTTGAACGCCAAACCCAAATATATTGTCCTGGAACAAGAGTTCTAGCTTCTTTATGAGTTATTCTTCATTAAATTTTTCAAGAGCTTTCTCGGAGCGTTTTTTCATCTGTTCTATCACAGATTCGTTAACAACAGGAGTAGCAGGCTTAAATCTAAACTTCCCATGGGAAAAGAATTGTTCTCTCTTCTCTTTCTCTTTCTTTTTCCTTAACGGTTCTTTATTTTTATATCTTTTATTAAGAGTTTTAAGAGATACAAGCATCTGTTCTAAATGATACGGATAAAGAAATAGACAAGTAGGGATACCATATTGAGGAATATTAACCACTGTGGTTCCCCAATACTCTTTATCCAATTCGTGAGGAATAAGCAAAATATAACTGCCACAATGCAAATTATCATCGCAATGGATTAACGCGCAACTAGGATTATATCTAACAAATTTCTCTACTTTTTGCATCAAATCATAACCGTGAAATTTAAAATCGGAACCCATGTAACCATCACCATCAAAAGTCATAAATCTTTCATGGAACCGATGAAAAAGAGTATGAATTGTTTTCCTGTTTTTGTTCAGTATGTCTCTTAAAAGATTATCTTGTTTAAGTTCATCAATCTCTTCCCTGGTAGGACGACGGCTCTCCCGATAATCGCATTTAGAACATTTAAATTGTAGTTCTAATATGTTATAACTATTCAGCTTCATGTTGTGCTTTTTACATTCCATGATCTTTTATTTTTTCGCGAAAAATTGGCTGGGTGCAACAACTCGGAGCGGTCAGTTCTGCCTAAATACTCGGGACGGGTAAATTCGAAATTAAAAAAGGAAAACTTGTCGTCCCGACGAATATAAATATTATGAAACCATTATATACTAAAACCGAATACAATCAAGCGTCTAGTAACGATAAACTTGCATTGCAATGCTATGTTTGTGGGAAAACTTATTACAAATATAAAAGATACATAAATTCTTTTTTAAAATACCACAATCCTCAAGAAAATTCTTGCAAATATTGTAGTAAAAAGTGTGAAAAAAAAGGCAAATTTAAACCGCGTACAGAGTTTTTATGCGATTATTGTAATAATAAAGTCATAAGAGCAGATTATGAACTTCGCAGCAAACGTAGAAAATCTAATAGGGTTTTTTGTAACAGGTCTTGTGCTGCAAAATACAATAATAGGCATAAAAAAACGGGAACCCGTCGATCTAAATTAGAAAAATATATTGAATCTCAAATAACTATTGATTTTCCTAATCTCAAAGCTTTATACAATAAAATAGAAGCAACTAATTGCGAATTAGATATTTATATTCCTTCCTTAAAACTGGCTTTTGAACTCAATGGTATTTTTCATTATGAACCGATTTACGGTGAAGAGAAACTAGCAAAAATAAAAAATAATGATAAACGTAAATTTCAAGCCTGCATAGATAAAAAAATAGAATTATGTATAATAGATTCCGCTGGACTCAAACATTTTAAACCAGAAAAAGCAAAGAAATACTACTTTATCGTGAAAACAATAATAGATGACAAACTAAAAGAAAGAAATCAGTCTGGCGTGATTCGAACACGCGTCCCCGCGTCCCAAACGCGGCGCTAGACCAAACTCAGCTACAGACTGTTTTAATATTTTCGTGCTCCCAAAGCACGCGGATTACCTAGCTTTCCCACGCTCCGTTAAACGTAAATTATTACAATTTGAGCTACACTCTGTTTTTACTTAACTTATCTTTAAATTTAGAAATAATTTCTTCTATTTTTTCTTCATCCGGAATCTCTCCATAATATTTTTCATAACTATCCTTTAACTCTTTAGCTTATATTTTATAAGATTCTATCGTACTTATCATTAGCTTTAATTTTCTAAAAAAGTGGTGATAATCTATTCACTTCGGCCAATTAAAGATTAAAAAGACAGACAAAGAATTTGCCATAGATATTCTCACAAATTAATGCAAGTTTTGGGTTTGAACCAAAATTTTCCGATAATCTACAACATTCGGCCTGTCCTTAGTTTAATTGCAGACAAGGGCTTGTCATAGGGTAGGGGGTTCTTAAAATAGAAGATAACCTACAACATTCGGCCTGCAAATTGTTTTATTGAGAATAAGACTACGGAGCCAGGGATTTCACGGCGTTCCTATATTACCAATTTTACATATATTCCGGCCGAAAAAATATATAAAAAAGGTAAACTGTCTATCCTGGCAAACTCATCTTGCTCCTACCTTATTCACCTGGTAGCGGTTCTTTTGCGTATCCGCATCCTAGTAAACCTAATTCTCAAATGCCCTTGCCCGGTGATGATCCGGGTTCTTCAGATCGAGAATCTGATATCTTGGCCAACGTGGACGACAAGGGCAAAACAGAGAAGCCAATAATCACATATGTTCCTTTAAGGTTTGCCAGAACCTCGATTACCATTACAGTTGGCTAGACTATCCTAGTCACCAGGAACATAATTATAGGTTCAGATTTTAGCTTCTCTCGGAAACTTCTATCAAAATGTCTCAGAGAACCTCTACCTTTATGGTAGAGGGTGAATGAGACACGTAGAAAAAATTTCCGAATTTCTTCAAATTGATAAAGGATTATAACAAAACAACCGATAATATAACTGTTCTTTGACAAGTTTATAGGTAAACGGTTGCTGAACGAAAAATCATATAATGATTTTTCTTGTTCGGCGTAAAACCTAGAAAGTTTTAAGTAATATCTCTGATAACCAAAGAGATTAAATAAATTTTTAAATAGGGCAGGAAGTGCCCGAATTAACGCCTTTGGAGACTGCTCAAGGTTCATGTTTTTCCCTTACGGGAAAAACAGGTGGAGCGTCAGCGAATTAGGAATCCCCTACCCTTGTGGTAGGGGGAGCTTCAACAAAATATGTGAAATCAAATATCTGGCTGGGTCAATCCGTAGCTACTGCCTTCTCTTTAATTTCCTTTTCCAGCAAAAAATATAACTCTCTTTCCGGCGTTGTATGAACCGGTTGTCCTCCCTGATCTACCCAAGGATTCTTATTATAATTATTTGCCATATTTGTAGCTTTAACTGTCAATGACACCAACTTTACCATACCTACTTGTTTCGCCATTTCATCTAAAGTCATTATCTATTCCTTGTTTGAACTCAAACTACCGCGGCGACACGGACTCGAACCGTATTACGGCTACCATTTTTCAAGGGAATTGAACCCTCACCGGGAAGCTACCCATCACCATGCGCCGCAAAATACACCCGGAAGGACTTGAACCTTCAACATTCTAGGTAAGAACTAGAAACTCTGCCAATTGAGTTACAGGTGCAAGTCAATTACCCCACCGACAAGCGGTGGGGCTTGCTCAACCTAAACATCAGGGAGCATTAACAGTCTTACTTTTCAATTATTTCCCAAATTGCTTCCCATTTACTACTGTTAAAACCTGGAGCATCAAATTGAACCCCTGCATCATACACTCCTGAGAAGTTTAGACCATACCATTGCATATGAAAGGTTCCCGTGAAATATCTACCATCCCATTTAATAAAATACATAGTTCCATCCGTTTTTATATCAGGATGGTCAGTCATCCTATTATTATCTATGTCAGTAGATTTTCTCAAATCAATAGCTCTAAATCTGGGTAGAGAAGAAGAAATTTGTTCTCTGAGCTTTCTCCTGCTCCAACCTAGTTTAGCTGCATTTCTTCGTTTAATTTGTCTTTGACGTGCTTCTACTTGTTCCATCTTTATTTCCTTTTCTTAACTACTGGGAGTGGAGGGATTCGAACCCTCTGCCTAAAGTTTAAAAGACTTTTGCTACATCCTGATGAGCTTCACTCCCGGTTACTCTCTACGAAATAACCACCGTTTACCAAATGTGCTAAACATAGCTTTTTCTCCTTACTCTAAATTCTTTAACATTTCTCTAAGAATGGAACTAATGGGAAATCGAATCTATCTAACATACCAGGTCTGCCTAAAGAACATACAAAATGCTGTTCATGTCAGGTCGATGAACCAAGTTGCGATCTTGTATTCTACCTGACTTCTAGCTTTCTGCCTATGTTAGCTACCTAGTAGACCCGGTAAATTCTTTAACGTTTCTCTCGCCAATGATTCCAAAATCTCTCGTTGTTCTAAATTCTGTGCAAGACCAGCAAGAACTTCAACAACTTCTTCTGTTAATTCAACTTCCTGAACTTTTTGCCCCCGAAATCTCTCATTCGAAATACCGTTGGTAACAAAAACTGCTTTTTTGTTGATATATAAATTAAGTTCTGGTATATGAAACTCTTCGATGGTATATCCTCCTCCATGAATATGATCTATAATTCCTTCACAAACTTCTATTTCGTATTTGATTGCCTTCATTTTTAGTTCTTTCAAATCAATTTAACTTTTCTTGGGATAAATATACATTTATTACTCTTCTTTTTCTGGAAGAAATATTCTATCCCATTCTTCTTGAGTTATAGTATATTTCATACATACGATTTCCACAAAAAACATTCCGTCCTTTAGTACAGGAAAATTGTAACTATAATATAGTACTCCTACAGCTACAACATCTTCAGGCTGAATAATTATTTGAACTCTTACAAGATTATCTTGTCCGGCATCATCTTTATTCAGGTAAGCATGGCAACCTTTATAAACCATCTCATCAGATTCTTTTGTTTCCCGATCACTATCTATTTCTCCGGGACCTTCTATTGTACCGCCAGGACTCTTATACCATCCCCAACTTTCTAAAAATCCAGGGACTTTAACCATAGATTTCCAAGCTATAATAGGTTCTGTTTTAGCTTGATATTTTTTAGTTAATATATCATCTTTTTTACAACACATCAATAGCTCCTTCAACAGGACTGTTTTTCGCGGGAAAATTAATTATTTAGGAGGAAATATTCTATCCCATTCTTCTTGAGTTATAGTATATTTCATACATACAATAGTAAGAGTAGGTGTATCTTTGTTGATAAGAGTAGGACGATCATGACGATCTTGCCACATCTCTCCAACAGCTACAATATCCTCTGGCTGAATAACTACTTTAACTATGGCTCTGCGTATTCCAACAAACCGTAGTAAGTATTTAGAGACAGCAGTAGTATCCGAATATTCATCTACATATGCATGACATCCACGATGATAAAAACCTTCTTGACATGTTTCTTTATCATTCCTATTACTAATAACTTCGCCGGAGCTATATACTATTCCTCCACGACTATTCCACCATCCTTGACTACGTAATCGTAAATTATCACGATCTATTACCATTATTTTCCAAGCTATAATAGGTTCTGTTTTAGCTTGATATTCTTTAGTTAATATATCATCTTTTTTACAACACATCAATAGCTCCTTCAATGACTCTATCTGCTACCGATTTCTGGCTGGGTCTAACTTTTTTTTTTCGCGAAAAAAAATAATGTTATTTTTTCTGTTATCACTCAACACAAAATATTTGTTGGATCGACGGGAGTTCTGGATTGAAATTTTGAAAATCTTTTGATAAGACATAGAACATGGCTTGAAGCTCCTCCACCACAAGGGTGGAGGATTCCACAGGTATTCATCTAGGCTTACTCACTAGCATGTTAGCACCCTGTAGCTCACCGGGTCCTCCCGACCCTGTATTTTGTTTTAATAATGCAAATTTTTTAATGTTTATTGCGGCATTTACGTCTCTGTTATGAACAACATCACAATCTTCACACTTCCATTCTCTATCAGCAAGCGTTAAATCTTTCTTCATCCAACCACAATTAGAACACATTTTAGAACTTGGTTCAAATCTTCCTATTCTTAATATGTTCCTTCCATACCACTCTGCCTTATAATCAAGAAAAGAAGTAAAAGTGCTCCAAGAACAATCAGAAATACTTTGAGCAAGTTTATGATTTTTAACCATACCAGCTACATTTAAATTCTCTAAACAAATAGTTTGGTTCTCACTAATAAGTTTTGAAGATAATTTATGCAACCAATCTTGTCTCTGATTTCTAACTTTCTCATATTTTAAAGCAACTTTTCTCATTGCTTTACGTCTTCTTAATCCTCTTTTGGGATGTTTAGATGCTCTTTTATGAAGTATTTTAATTCTATTAAGAGTTTTTTTAAGAAACTTTGGATATTTTGCTTCTTCTCCTTTAGAAGTTACAATATAAGATTTAATACCCAAATCGATTCCAACAGAAGTTTTATGTTCTATCTCTGGTTTTTCTGGTATATTTTGGCTTGTTTCAACAAGTATTGATACAAAAAATTTTCCTGTTGTAGTCTTGCTAAGTGTTGATGTTTTTATTTTACCTTCAAATTTACGACTTAATTTAGTTTTAATCCAACCTATTTTAGGGAAATACACTTTGTTATTATCAGTATCTACTTTTATATTTTGTGGAAATTGACAATATTGCCTATTACTTTTTTTCTTAAACTTTGGGAAAGAACTTTTCTTTTTGAAGAAGCCAGTAAAAGCATTATCAAGGTTTCTCAATGACATTTGCAAACACTGTGAATAAGGTTGTTTTAACCAATCTTTTTCTGCTTTTTCTTTTTTGAGTAGGCCAGTTATAAGATCGAAGCAGGACAATGTTTTACCATCTTTTTCATATGCTTTAATTTTGGTTTCAAGGGCCAAATTATAGATATAGCGAACGCATCCCATATTTTGGTTAATTTTTTGTTCTTGTATTTTGTTCGGGTATAGTCTATATTTAAAGGCTTTTTGTATCATATTTATAGTTTCGGAACATTTTCTATAAATCCTTTAATATTTTTTAGGAAAAAGAAAAAAGTTTTAGGACTCATCGTCATTCATCCCCTCCCACAAGGGGAGGGGTTTTCTGACGATAGCTTATAAAAATGTCTAGGAAGTTCTTCTATTTCTATTTTTTCATAAGAATTAAACCAAGTCCCTATTTTAGCTCCACCAGCAATAGCTTTATCTGTAGCTTCTTTCGCAGAATTTGCAATGGTAATGTGAGGAACATCGTCTATTACCACTAAAAAATGTTTCATCTCGCCTTCCTTTCTAATTTGTAAAAAGAACAGCCCTACTAGGAGTTAAACCCAGTCCCCAAAGTCCAAGGCTTCGTGTGCAGTCGTTACACTATAGGGCTAAATACAGAGGCGGTGCTTTAGCGCTATTGCATCTTCTACCTCTGTAATACAACTTAGAAGAATATTCTTCCCAGCGGATTTTCAATTTCCCTTCGCCCACATTCGAGCGAGCAAGAATCGAACTTGCAATCTCTGGCGTCCTAAATATTCTCCTATCTCGTTAACGAATACCCCGGACGGGACTCGAACCCGCAACCTTCTGGATGAAAACCAGATGACACTGGCCAATTGGTCCACCGGGGCAAATAAGGAGCATATGGTCAATGCTCCTAACAGATTTAATAGGTCTTGACCTTTTTGCACTTTCATTATGAAACGAATGGGAACCGGCTGGGTTAAAAATTATTTTCTTGCTTTCTTTTTCATCCAATAACCTCTTGACGGCTTATTTATATCATAACTTTTACACCACTTTGTAAACTCTTTTAAAAAATTTACCAAAAAACTCCGGGAGTTGGATTCGAACCAACCTACTCTTAGTTAACAGCTAAGCCCGCCTCACCTAGAACGGTATCCCGGAATATAAGAGAGTATATGGTCAATACTCCCTTAAACCAGGAAGAATATGATCAATTCTTCTTGGTGATTAATTACATCTGATACACCCATATTTACTTTTGACACAGCGCTTCTTTAATTATACTCTAGCAGTATAACACTCGTTCTGCTTACTTACCAGCTTTAATCGGCTAACAGGCGGATAAGGGAATCGAACCCTTGCATCAAAATTTTGCAGATTCCAGTGTTTCCACTTCACCAATCCGCCGCTATCTACTTTAAAACTTTCCTAACTTCAGAAAAACTAAACGCGTGTCCTTGTTCCTGTCCTTCAACCCAGACAAATTGATTAATCTTCTTCGAATTTTTCAATACTTCTTCTGGTAATTCTTTAAATGAAAAACTTTTGTCACTTGACACATCACCTACCACTCTCATTGTACCATCTTTACAAGTATATTTCCAAACGAAATTACTTTTAAGATTATATTGTTTTACCATTGAAGCAGTAAGTTCCATTACTTCATTCAGTTCTTTAATTTGTCCAGTTTGCTTGCCACCGCGACCTTCAAAAATTACAGTATCACCTATTTGCAAGTTCATCTTTTTTCATCTCTTCCCGGCTTTTAAAAGCCTTTTTCATTGCTTCATTAGGTTCTGGAGGATTTTTTAACATCTCCAAAAATATATCTCTATCTTTATCTGATAATGTAGTCACATTTTCTGGATTTTTAAACATTTCTAAAAAATTATCATCTGTTTCGATCATCTTATTTTTCAACATAATGACTAGGTTCGCTCATGTCGTAATCGGCTTCTGATAAACTCTGACTATTTATTTTTTTCATAATTTTTCCTTTTATAGAATTTTCTTTGAACAATTTTTCTATTAAATTTTTCATCCTTCAAACAATTCTTCTTTAAGATCTTTTGCATCCTTACCTAAGAAAGGATCTCTATCTAATCCGTAATCATCTTCGCCAAAACTATTTTCATCATATTGATAGACTGCTATAATACGATCTAATATTTCCTTAATTCTGTAATCCATTTTAATTCATCTCATAAAAAAACCCAACCTAGCTTTTGCCGGTTGGGCTGATTTATTTTCAGAACAACCGGCTTACGCCCCTGGATCGCCTCCTTCTTCTTGGACGCGTTTCTTCGGGGCAAAATTAGGCTCTGCTGCCCAATGCCTCGTAGCTTGACAATTTGTTCTGGTGATTCGCTGCAATTTCTTCTCCAAATTTCCGTTGCGTAATCTTCCTCGCACACTTCGGAAACTTCTTCTTCTAGTATATCGGATTATCTTTCACATTCCTTTATTTTTTTTAAAAAAAACTGGCTGGGTCCTGGCGGAGTTGCTAAATCCTTTTGGTTAAAACCAGGACCCAACCTGCTCAGTTTTTTCTTGACCAAGACGAAGACCAAGACCTAGAACAAGACCTAGAACAAAACCAAGACCAAGACCTAGACCAAGACCTTGACCTTGACCCAGACCAAGACCAAGACCAAGACCAAGAATTAGAATTAGACCTTGACCAAGATACAGATTTTGATTCAGACCAAGACCAAGACCCAGACCCAGACCCAGAACTTGAATTAGGAACTATATTTGCTCTTCTTATTAACTTCATCTTAACTTTTCGCGAAAATAAATAATATCATTTAGACCAAGAATTAGACCTTGACCAAAACCCAGACCAAAACCAAGACCAAGACCTAGACCAAGACAAAAACCAAGAACTAGACCTTGACCCAGACCTTGACCAAGACCTAGACCTTGACCAAGACCCAGATGAAGACCAAGACCAAGATAAAGATTTTGATTCAGGAAAACTATTTGCTCTTCTTATTAACTTCATCTTAAAATTATTTTAGCAAGAAAATTACCGAGACCAATATAAAGATAAAGACCAAGAATTAGACCAAGACCAAGACCAAGACCAAGAACTTGACCAAAAACTTGACTTAGACCAAGACCAAGACAAAGACCAAGACCTTGACCAAGAACTTGAATTAGGAACTATATTTGCTCTTCTTATTAACTTCATACTCTACTTTTCGCGGTGAAACTTATATTGACTAGATAAAGACCAAGATATTGACCAAGACCTAGACGAATATTTTGACCCAGACCAAGACAAAGATTTTGACCCAGATTTTAACAAAGACAAAGACCTCGACCACGATCTTGACACGGGAAAACTATTTATTCTTCTCATTGATCCTGACCTTGACCAAGAATAAAACACAGACCTAAACCTAGATCTAGACCAAGAACTTGAATTAGGAACTATATTTGCTCTTCTTATTAACTTCATCTTCTACTTTTTTCGCGAGAAAAAATAATATCACTTAGACCAAGACCCAGACCGAGACCGAGACCCAGAACTTGACCAAGACCAAGACCCAGACCGAGACCAAGGAACTATATTTGCTCTTCTTATTAACTTCATACTCTACTTTTTCGTGTTTTCCCAAAAACTGGCTGGGTCCTGGCGGAGTTGCTAAATCCTTTTGGTTAAAACCAGGACCCAACCTGCTCAGTTTTTTCTTGACCAAGACCCAGACCAAGACAAAGACCAAGACCAAGACAAAGACCAAGAACGGGAACAAGATGAAGACCAAGACCAAGACCAAGAATTAGAATTAGACCCAGACCAAGACCAAGACCAATACCTTGACCAATACCTTGACCCAGACCAAAATACAGATTTTGATTCAGGAAAACTATTTGCTCTTCTTATTAGCTTCATCTTAACTTTCGCGAGAAAAAATAATATCACTTAGACCAAGACCAAGACCAATTCTCCTTCAAAATAAAGGAGGCTCACCCGGCTACTGGTGGAAGAGTAAAGGACCAGTAACCGGGGAGCCAAGTAACTAATTAATTTTCTGAACTTGTAGCTTCTTCGTAGCCATCTTCTCCTGGAAGAGGAGCAAAACAAAATTGAGGCTGATAAATCAGTTCAATTGCATCTTTCATAATAACAACACTACTACCGATAGGATCTTCCGTGCGTGCTTTAGCGCTATTAGAAGGTCCAGAAACTTCTACAGAACAGGCGTTACTCAAAACAAGATGATCCTGCTCTACTTCGGCAAGCACTCCTCGATAATTATATCGAGCACACAGAATTGCCACTTTTTGCTGAATAAAGTGACTTGTTACTTGTTCTTTCCAATCCATTTTTCTTTTCCTTTCTACGTCTCTACTTGAGGGTGATAGTTGTTAGTTTCAATTCCAAACGTCCAGGCTACAGCTTCTTGACAAGTTTTTACTGATGGAGGAACAGCCAAACAATACTCCTTAAAAGTTCCATTTCTCTCGGCAGTGGCATTAATCACTTTTATGAATTGAATTTCTTCATTCATAATATTATCTACAGAGAATAAAACTCTATCATGATTCATCTGATCTACATCTTGGTCTTTTACATGAAATCTATCTGATTTAAAAACTTTATCCCATCCTATAATTTTCAAACCTACATATCTAACTTCAACATTTTGATTGTTAAAAATTTCTTCCATTGTCAATTCTTCTCTATTATAGAAGAAGCGACGTGGAATCATAATACCTTCAAACCAGAAAAGTATAGTTCCGAAGGTATCTACATCTAGTCCATGTTTTTTTCCATCTTGATACCAGATACAGCGATGGGGAGAAACATATGCTGGACCATCATCTCTATGCAATCTTCCCTCAGCATTTTTATACAATTTCAATGGAGCAAACGGGAATTCTCCCTTAATCCATCGAATTCGGCTATCCCACTTTTCTACTTTTTGTCGTGACATTGACATGTTCCAATGCTAACAGAAAATTTGATCCCAATTTTAATCTCTTACAACTCTTTCTTTTTCTTCTGCGATAGGATCATACTCTCGTTGACGGGAGATTCTAACCATCGTATCACCGGGAATAGTAATTGGACCATGTTCATCATGTTCTACGGTAATATCGTTTCCGGTCAAGGATTGAACAAAGATATCACCATTAGTATCAACGAAGCTTTTAACCTTCGCAAAATCGGAAGTAATTTGGTGGCAATGCCCTGTTACTTCTCCGTAGGCCAGTATAGGGCTTTTATAAGGTTTTACACTGGTTGGCATCTTTTTTGTAGCTTCAAAAAAGATATCTCCTTGACGAGCTTGAAACTTTCTGTTTTCCATTTTCTTTTTCCTTTTTAAAGAGGTTTGATTGCTGTAATTTTAACCAATTTTTGTTTCACATCTACATTTTTTTTAAAAAACTGGCTGGGTTCTTTTTTTTTCAAGAAATTAATGAGACCTTGACCAATTGCTCGACTAAAACCTTGACACTGACCCGGACCAAGACTCGGAACTAAACCAAGACAAAGACCAAGAAAAAGACCAAAACCAGGAACTAGACCAAGAACTAGACCAAGATATTGACCTTGACCAAGATATTGACCAAGACCGAGACCGAGACCAGTGTGGCGTTGACCCAGACCAAGAACTTGACCCAAACCAGGACCTTGACATAGACCTTGACACAGAAATTATATTTGCTCTTCTTATTAACTTCATTTAAATTATCTGTTTTATCTGGATGCGGACCAAGACCCTGACCAAGACTCGGAACTAAACCAAGACAAAGACCTTGACCAAGACCAAGACCCAGATGAAGACCAAGACCTTGACATAGGCCAAGTAACTATATTTGCTCTTCTTATTAACTTCATTTAAATTATCTGTTTTATCTGGATGCTGACCAAGACCAAGAACTAAACCCAGACAAAAACCAAGAAAAAGACCAAAACCTAGAACTAGACCAAGACCAAGACCCAGACCAAGACCCAGACCAAGAACTTGACCAAGACCTTGACCCAGACCGAGACCGAGACATTGACCTTGATCCAGACCAAGAACTTGAATCAGGAAAACTATTTGCTCTTCTTATTAACTTCATCTTAACTTTTCGCGAGAAAAAATAATATCACTTAGACCAAGACCAAGACCCAGACAAAGACCAAGACCCAGACAAAGACCAAGACCCAGACCAAGACCTTGACCAAGACCCAGATGAAGACCAAGACCCAGATGAAAACCAAGACCAAGATACAGATTCAGGAAAACTATTTGCTCTTCTTATTAACTTCATTTAAATTATCTGTTTTATCTAGATGCTAACCAAGACCTTGACCGAGATATAGACACAGATTCTAACCAAGATCTTGACCAAGAATAAGAACAAAACCAAGAACTTGATAAAGAAATTGCATTTACTCTTCTTATTAACTTAATACTCTACTTTTTCGTATTTTCCCAAAAAACTAGCTGGGTACTGGCGGAGTTGCTCAATCCTTTTGGTTAAAACCAGGACCCAACCTGCTCAGTTTGACACTCTTATTCCTTTTTTAACATGTTCAAATATAATTTTTCCTCCGCGTTTTCCATAACGATGTTTTCCAATTTCGAATATAAATTTAGTTTTATCCTGTGCTTCCCTCAATCGATCTAAATATCTACTAAATTCCTGATCGCTCATTCTTTTTTCTTCTTCATCGGATTGTTTTATATTTTCATGATATATTTTAAGAAGAGCTACCGTATCTACCAAATGTGGCGCTCTCGTACCTCCTTTTGTGCTACCATCCTGATTTAATTGTCCAATCATTATAATATGACCGCCAATAACAGAAATAGCTTCTCTTAACTTACTAAATATATCCTTGATGTCTTGTCTAGACTCGAAACCTTCTACCATATTAGCGGAATCTATAATAACCAAATGAGGTTTCAACCGATTGATTAAAGGAACTATATTATCAACTTGTTTAGTATCGCTAATAAAATAATTCTTTGGGTGAGCAACAGTGCCAGTTAATTGCTTGAATTCGTGAAGCAACACTTCACCTTGTATAACTAAAATTTTAGCCCCCATTTTATTTATAAGCTTAGAAACAACAATAGCTAGACGAGTTTTTCCTACTCCTCTTTCTCCGGCCCAATAACTAATTTTTCCTTTGGGAAAACCTGTCTCCGTCGTTCCGCCAGATAAAATAGACTTTCCATACACTAAATCCATTTCTGGAATACCCGTTGGCATTCTTCTTATTTCAACATCAGGAATTTCGTTTAAGGACCAAACCTGAGAACTCATAAAATCACCTCAACCAAAATAATTATCGATTTAATCTGGCTGGGTTACTTTTAGAGAATCTCTTTCGCAATTCATTGATAGGTTTTACCGAATGAAGATTTTCGATATCAGTATGTAGACGGAATAAAGGTAAACCATCTGCATCTGCTAAAATATCTACACAAGCATGAAGTTGTGCTAATTTATAGCCATACGGATTATTATCAGCCAGGCGTTGAAGGACTCTAGCATTTTGTATAATTCTACCTCGAATATCTTTTGAAAAAACGACATCCCTATTTTTAGGTTTCTCAAAACTTTTCCAACCATTCGCTCCATTTGATGTAGTATAAACAGATAATAATTTCTGCATCTCGTCTCTTACAGATGCATAAGAATGAGATTTATTAATTCCTAAATTAATCAAAGATTCTATAAATGCCCAATATCTTCCGTTCTTACGATAAGGATTAGCGAAAATCCCAGTATTTTTAAATTCTTCTAAAAGAGCAAGAGCTTTTTCAGGAAAAAGAGAATGACGACGCGGCTCCACTTTATCGCCTTTACGAGTTTTAACAAGTTTTTTACGTTTTTTAGAAGGTTTATGGGCTTCTAGCATTAGACTTTCATAAGGAAGTACTGGATTAAGCGGATCGTAATCTTTCACGGTGTTGCTCCTTTTGAAAAAAATAGCACTTCGTTTTAACACTTCCGATATTTTATTTTGCCGAAAAATAATTAATCAAAAAATTGAATTATACCTAGAAATAGACCAAGACACAGACCAAGACCAAGACCAAGACACAGACCAAAACTAGACCAAGACCTTGACCGAGACCGAGACATTAACCTTGACCCAGACCAAGAATAAGGAATTATATTTGCTCTTCTTATTAGTTTCATCTTCTTTTCGCGGAAAATTAAATTACATAGACAAAGACAAAGACAAAGACCAAGACGAAGATGAAGACCAAGACGAAGACCAAGAATTAGACCTTGACCTTGACCAAAACATTGACCTTGACCAAGACCAAGACCAAGACCCAGATCTTGACAAAGACCTTAACCTTGAACTTGACCAGGACCTTGACCTTGACACAGAAATTATATTTGCTCTTCTTATTAACTTCATCTTTTTTCGCGAGAAAAAATCACCAGTGATTTCTACTCGACATACCTACTATAGAGCCCACACCGGATACGATAAATCCTAATGCAAAAATCATTGAAAATGAAACAAACCAAACTGCAATAAAAATAATAAATTGAGCCAATACGGCAAAAAAAAAATGAAAATAAAAAACATGCAATAGCAATAAAACCTAATCTAATCGGAGTTATCCATCCTTAATTCATCTCTATCTCCTTACGTCGCATAAGGGCAATTCTTGTTGAGCCCTCATACAATAACGCTCAATTCTTAAAGCTCTTTCCTTTTCGCAAGCTTCGTTATCTAACCTCGTCCTTTCATACGATTCTTTATCGCTTATTCGAAAATTTCTTCTACAATCCAAAGCCTTATCCAAAGTTTTATCCAAAACTTGTTCAGACATTTCTTCTCCTTCAAGGTTTTTACAAGGTTCTTTGACATCCTCCCTATACTAAAGTAACAGGGATTTCCCGCTCACATCATTAAATTATTGTGTTTGTTTCTATATCATAATAACGAGAACAAAACTCGAAAGCGAAATAATCAACTTCACACTCAGGGATTTGGAGATTAACGAGGACAGATAATCGCTCAATCTCAGTTTTTAACCATTCCTCAGGTTCCAAAAGAAATTCAGAATCTCCCCAGAAATGAGACTTCAAATATTTATATAGATATGTTTGAGTAGCATATTTTATACCATATGCTTGCTTTAACCAGGGCACAAAATCCAAAAACAAAAGGGGATAAACTAATTTAATAGGAAGAAGAAACTTATTATATCGAAAAACAGAACAAAACACATCAAAATTACAATAATTCCAAGTTTCGATTGGAACAACACCTTCAACCGATATTCCTTTTCCCCACTTCTCTTTCCAACTTTTCCATAGTTTAAAATAGTTTATCTCCATAAAATTATTTACCTCCATACGGTAATAATTATTATACTCGCTAACATGTTTTAACGCCTCAGCTTAGCAACTTCTTCTCTAATTTTAGAACATTTTTCCAACTTCGTTTGTAAAAGTTCCTTTAATGTTTCTACGTCAACCATGATAACGGTTTCTTCAGCCATTTTTCTCCTAATCTTTTTTTTAGAGTTAACCATACATTTACAGAAGCCCACAGGAGTCCACCAGCTTGCACAGGATCAATTTTCTTTAGAAAGTTGACTTCCTACCTCTATAATAGGATCATATCCGCCCTTAGAAAACGGGTGACATCTACAAACTCTATAAACCCCCAATGCAGTTCCTTTCATGGCTCCATGAGCCTTGACAGAATCAATAAAATAATTACTACATGTGGGTTGGAACTTGCAGCGGACACCGATATATGGCATCAACCGAGAAAAGGTCAACCGGTAGATTTTGACCATACCTATCAGAAGATATGAAAAAACTTTCATTTTTCTTTGAGTAACTCGTTTACGGCCTTCAATTCTACAATTCTGTTTTTTCCGGCGTCAAAGTAGATAAAGTAAATAGTATTATTATAGTTCATCCGAAATAAAGCAGTTTTTTCCCCTTCAGACAATTGCTCTATTTCTATTTTTTTTGGCGGGAGAAAAAGACTATGTGAATATTTCCCGTTACGAAACATCTTAAAAGGAATAAGTTCTAACGGGATAAAAGGATGTCGCCCAGGAACAGAGTCAACTTCTTTAGCAGTGTTTAGAACGAAATCGATATTTTTACACATCAGATCATTTTCTAATGCCAACTCTTTGATCTCACTATCTATAAATTGATTTTGATTTTGTATGAAATTTATGTTATCCTCGACCCGCGTCGAAACTCCACCGGCATAAACCCCAAGGAACAAAACTGCCAATAACAAAAACATAATCAAGAACACTTTTAAGAATTCCATCTCTATCTCCTAAATCTTTTTAACAACAAATCTCAAACTGTTGAAGCGTGTAGCAATTTTAAATATTGTTTTAATCCCGCTTGAACGCGATAATAAGTTCCGCCCTCTGTTATTCCTAATTCTTTACCAGCTTGTCTATATGTCCTGTTTTCTATAAAAACCTTCTTCATGGTTTCTCGAACTTCTTTTCTAGGCATTTTTTCAAAAATATCTTTTATATTTAACAATGACACGAGGGCTTGGTTGTTATCAGTAGATACAAGCATATTTTCTAACAAACTGCAATGCCCTATATCTTCTCCATTGAATGAATCACAATTATAAAAATCTGATTCAAGAATAATTTTTACTTTATTTTTATTTTTTTTCCTATAAATAACTTTGCTAGATCTCAATTCGTCAATAGCTCTAAAAGTAGCCCTAGAAATCATTGCAACTAAAAGTTTTCCTTTTCTTATTTTGCGTCTATCCATTTGTTTCCAGGCGATAGCAATACCAAGATTAGCGGCGGAAACTGCTTCTTCTTCATCGATAGGATATTTTGATCGAAGTCGCCGGGCGACAACTTCAGTTAAATAAGTCCAATTTAATTCTTCTTTAATCATCGTTGAATTATATGAAGGTTAAAACTGGCTGGGTTTAAACTTTTGAGGTGTTCATATCCAATCAACTCTTCTTTTTGAGACATCCGTTGACGATATTTTTTTTAATTCTTCTCTTTCTTCTTCTGTCAAATATTTCAACATAGCCCCTGGGCTTTTGGAAGGAGTGTGAGTCAAGATCATACCCACAAGCTTATCAAAAATTTCAATAGGTTTTTTATGTGACATTATTGTTAACTTTTTTCTTTTTAGCTAATGCTTTTTTCTTTTTCGCTCGTTCTTGTTGCAAAACCCATTTGGCATGAGATCTTCCCCTCTTATTTAAAAATAAAAGAAATAGTATTAAAACCATCAACGTAATTAATACAATAAGAAATGCTCCAAACATGATTATCTCCTAGGCCGTATCTCCTGACATACTCCAACTTCCAAAAATCTTCTATAATTTTATCGAGAAAATCTTGTATTCTATTTTTTTTTCGTCTATCATTAAGCCTCAGGATAGTTAAGTGGTTTTAAACCTATACTAAAAGGCATTATCGGAATCGTATCTATAGGTTCAATGATTTGACCATCTTCTTCAATCTCTTCACCAATATTTGAAACTTGAAAAGGAAGTGATTGATTACATATCCTTTCTTTTTCTTTGTCTGTTAAACTATCAAAAATCCCATCCAATGTAGTAGTCATTTTATTTATCGCTGTATCTAAACATCCTTCCAATGCTTTTTCTTCTTCTCCAGGTTGTGTAGAAGCCAGTCTAGTAATTATTTCAACCAGCAATACGTCAAATAATCCAGAAACAAATTTTTTTGTAACACTGTCTATGTCATTCCTATCTTCAATACTTTTCATTATTGTAGAAGCAGATACCATAATAACCTCTAACTTGCCAAACCCTTCAGTTTTCTGATGAGAACAGTTAAGAATAGTACTATAAATTTCTTCGGCTACATAAGATATAAAATTTTTTAGTTCATTAGGAATGGGCATTTAATCATTTAGATCTCTTATTATATTTTTTTCCCATTGACGAAATTTATTCATTTTATCAGTATTTTTATAGGGTGGCGTAGCCCAGACAAATACTGGAGCTTCACCGTCACATTTTTTGCATTTTACATAAAATTCTCCATAATGCCCTTGTTCTAGATTGCCCTTACCTGATTTTTTACAATTAAAACAATAAGCATATCCTGTTTGTTTTTCTTTTATCATTTTTTTTCTATAAAATTTAAAAAATTACGAACAAATTTAAATCTTAATAATCCTTGTTTATTAATTTTCTTTTTCTTTTTCGAAAACTCTTCAAACCTGCATCTAGCATAGCTGCAAATGAACTCACTTTCTCCTTCAACAATAATATTGAATGTTTTTTCCTCATCCCCTTCACATTTTTTTAATAGTTGCTCCCATCTTGGATCATTTCTGACCCAATCAACAGGACCATGCAAAATATCAAAAAGATTATTATTTCTGGTCCGTATCATAAATTGAAGGACGATAATAAATAAAAGTTTTTCTGTTTTCTATCGCTTCTTTCAACGTCATTCCACAACTGCCCACATATTCTATTCCGTCTTTCCACCAAGCAAATGTTTTTAAAGCATCTACGAATCCATTATCATATTCTATGTTATCCATCTGTCTCCAAATCCAATGGTCTTAGTAAAACCGAGCGAAAACCTGTTTCTTTTTTTGGAAGTATTTTTGTAACTAATGGTTTGGAACCAGAAATATCAGCCGACATTGCAAGATCAACTAATACATCAAGAAGAGCTTCCATCCTTATATTTTGTTCTTCATTAACATTTTTATATCTTGTACTGTTAGGACAATCGCATTGTATTCCTTTACCAGAACTAAGCAACGAGCCAGACTCATAATAATAACCTTTACCAAAACACTTTGGACATTTTACTTCAGGATATTTTATTAAAAGTTGTTCCCTAACTTTTTTTTCTACTAAATCTAATAACATGTTGATTCTTGACCGTTATTGACAAATTACGTTTGATTATCTGTTTCCGAAAAATCTCCTAATAATCCTGCGGATTCTAAAACTTTCCGTGTCGAAGCTATACATTGATCATGCTCTGCTAAATGCGGGCATTTGTTTAAATCTTCTATCTCACAATCTTCTGATATTTTACAGAATTTGCAAGGAGTAAAACCAAATCCTCTTTCGTTGGCAATAAAAAAAGAACTCAGAGAAATATCATCACTTTTCTTTGAAATTTTTTGAACGGCTAAAACCATAGCAGAAAACGCATCTTTCGCTACTTCTATTCTTTTTATATCTCCAGACTCTACATAAAACTTAGCCATCATATCTCCAAAAACTTAATTTTCTTTCCCGTCAAAGCCATGGCAATTTCTTTTACAATCATTTCTATATCCTCTTTCCCGTCTTCTGCTTCTACTTCATATCTGTCAAAAATAGGTTTACTATCTCCACAATGAGGAATTTGTTGTATACCACTAAGTGTTTCAAACGCTTCCATAAGTTTTGTTATTAAATCATAACATTCAGCAGTACTATGATCTCCATTACCCATAAAAAGTTGTTTTTTAATCATCTTTTATCCTTTTGGGATTATTGATATCTATTACTTCTTGTATCTCATACACTTCATGATAAATAGCGTTTTTTAAATCTGATTTTTTAGCCAATCCAATAGCTTTATTTTTTGCCTCTTCTTTATTCAAAGCTTCTATCTCTAAAGGTATTCCTATAAACACTCTCTTATTTACAAGGACATAATATCTATTTTTCATTCTTTTTCCGGGAAAGCCATTCGACTTGCCTGATCAAAGGCTATTTGCAAGCATTCCACATCATCTAACACATTTTTTATTTGGTCCAGCAATTTGCCATCATAGCCGTGACTCAAGAGAAGTCTATGCATTTCAGAGACATCATAATTATGTTCTTTATCTAAAAATTTCGGATAAAGTTTTCTTATTATCTCTTCTTCCATAGGAGCTAGCATATCTGACATACTCCCTATGCTAAAGCAACAGGGGTTCTGAGGTCGGTCGCATTCAAGACCGTTGCCTCTCGCGGGATATCAGTGTTCCCTTTAACGCAATCACCTTCTTGCGTTAATCGTTGACTGTAGACATTATCCTTTTTAGATAACGAACCCGATAACTTCAAATGCTCAGGTTTTGGCTCTGTCAACAACTGCTTATAAGCAGTATCTACTTGACTTGCTTAGAAAAAGTAGTATCTAAAGTAGATTTTATTAACTTTCTAGGTTTTACTCTCAAAAGGGTTATTTTTTTGAGAAACCAGAATACCTATAGACTTTTCAAAGAACTATATTATTATAGAAGAAAGAAGTTTCACATTTTTCTTAAAACGGTCTTGAATGCACTTTAATTTATTGCCTTATATCCCCATGCTAAAGCCACGGGGCTTTACAGCAACTGCCGTAATCAATCATCTCTTTCTCCTTCCGTCATTGATAAAATTACTTCTGAAACTATCTTTTTTATATCTTCCATATCTTCTGTATCGTCTTCGTATTCACTATCAGAAATACATATATATCCTTCGTGATTCAATCTGTCTACAATCCTATTTGCAATTATAACAATCAATTCTTCATTCATGTATAATAAACTCCACAAATATTTATGAACATTATGTGGCTTTACGTCTTAATAATTATTTTCCTTGCAAAAAAATATAAATATTTATTTTAACTCGTCTCTTACTTCCATTAATAAAATTCCAAGCCAGTTCGTTCCTTCCCCGTTACATTTTCCCCAGAAAACATCATACCAGGAATTTCCCTCGACCAATTCTTGATCTCCAGTAGCTAATAATCGTCGCGCTAAATTCTCATCGCTAAATTTATTTCTCAGAAGTTGAAGCATAATATCTTTTTTTTTGTATTCAAAATCTGATCGCATAATTATATTTCTACCCAATTTTTTAGCCAAAGAGGGAGGTCCTAAAGTAGAAAATATTTCTCTTACTTTAGGTTCTTTTGTTTTAGCCGCTTGATAAGCATGTTCGACCGTTGGATATTTTAATCCCTCAAATTCTACTAAAGATATTGAGAAATTTGAAAGGAACCAATATTCACCATCAAATTCATCAATCATAGTTCATCTTCCTCGTCTTCCTCATCTTTTTCGTATCCACGTTTCCATTCGTCCCCTGGTGTTTGTCCTTCTATTCCTTGTATGAGATCTCCCATAGATTTGCTCATATCTTTCATCGCATCGCCAGTCATTTTAGATATATTATCGCTCAAACCTTTTGCAAGCATTACTTTTACCCGTTCTATAGGTAAAGAAGTATAGAATTCTTGTCCTCCGGCAAGACAAATAGTTGTACCCCCTCTCTCGCTTTTTAAAGCTGATACAAATTGCGGAAGAATAGAAATAAAAGAACTTTTCTCACCAGAGGATAAAACCGCATTGCACTCACTTGGTAAATCTACAAACATTTTTCTTCTCCTAAAATTAAAGGTTCTTCTTTCTTTACAGATAAAACAAGAAAACGAATAGCTTCTTCTTGAGAGCCATACACCTTGATCTTATCAACATGCCATTGTGGTCCTTTTCGTCTTCCAATCATATGTTGATTATTCGTTCTATAAATGGTTCCTAAAAAATATTTCGCTCCGTCGTTTTTTACAAAGAAAATATCAGTTGAATCACGTTGAGGCACATAATACATATCACAATTCTCAAGAGTATTAGACGTAGACGAATACTTTTTCCTTCTTATTCTGGTCCTTAATAGGTTCTTCATCAATATCAAGGAACTTATAAGTTTTCATAGCGTTAAATTATCTATTCGTTTTTTTAATTTCTTCAGTAAATTTTCCAAGATCAGAATATGCTCTATAACATTCTGACCCTCTTAACATAACTTCTTTGCAATCTCCAAACATACGAATCATAAGATCGGTCTCATTCAAATATTGTTTTGTCCAGTCAATTCTGGAATTACTATTTATACTACAAATATTATCTATTCTATCGCACATTTTACATAACAAAGCCCATTTGCGAATATTGTTTCTTGTTTCAATTATTTTTTGAAAAGCAACTGCTGCCTTTGTCCTACGGTCTCTTATCTCTAATATGTCCTGTCCTTTAGTCAAACTCTGGACTATACAAAATATTGACAATATATGCTGGGGGTTCAAATCCAGAGACGTTAAAAACTCCATAAGATTCGCATCAGTATCTTCTATTATATCATGCAGCCAAGCAGCAGCAATAGCAAGAAAGGAGTTCGTATATCCTCTAACCAAACAAACAACCCTAGCCGGATGGATAATATACGGAGTCTTTTCATCACGACGAGTTTGCCCGTCATGAGCTTGTGCAGCAAATACAGCAATTATATTAATATTAATTTGGTTCTTAACTCCAATCATTCTTCGCCTTCTTCGACTTTTATTTCGCCTCTAAATCGGTATCTGTCTCCTATTTTATATTTATCATAATATTCCTTGCCGTGTATGATAATTCTTTTATTATCATAATTACGAATCTCTATCATAATGTCTCAGAGAACCTCTACCTTTATGGTAGAGGGTGAATGAGACACGTAGAAAAAATTTCCAGATTTCTTCAAATTGTTAAAGGATTATAACAAAACAACCGATAATATAAGTG
>Ga0307377_10000801_pt1 | contig 41673 bp, 69 predicted proteins | sample TR3MG_FD_202535 | JGI IMG/M metagenome (GOLD analysis project Ga0307377, IMG submission 202535) | Soil microbial communities from Risofladan, Vaasa, Finland - TR-3 | ecosystem: Environmental > Terrestrial > Soil > Coastal area > Acid sulfate soil | place: Finland: Risofladan, Vaasa | collected...
CCAAAGAGTGTCGGGTTTTGTGGGATAGGTGCGCCCACAACATTTTCAATAATCCACACTTTCCCTTGCAACCTATCTTTGACAGCATCAATCAGCATAGGATATTTCCCTTCGGAAACCAACCCCTGAAGATTCATAGAATAAGCCTGACACGGTGGACTGGCGTGGTAGGCATCGTAGCCCTCAAGGGGAAACTCCAGCGCATCCGCCTGGTGAAACTCAAACGGATAATGGGGCTGGGGCTTGATGTCCACCCCCACGACCTCAAAGCCTGCGCGGTGATAGCCCATAGAAGCCCCGCCGGCACCGCAGAATAAATCTAAAAGTCTAGGTTTCACCCTGGCCGTTTCCTCCACTTACTCGGAATCCTTATAAGTTTTCCAATCTCCTCTGTGTTTTCCATAGGGGCATCGGGGCTAGGTTCTTTGATGGCATATTGGACATGGGGTTTTCGGCCCCAGTTTTCCTCTGCTTCGTTTATCTTCCGCTCCAATTCCTTGACATCGCCGCCGGTCTCACCACACAGCTCTAGCAGCTTCACCTTCTTTTCGTGGGATAGACAGTTAGCGAGTGGGAATAAAGCCATTGGTCCTACACTCCTCTTTATGATGCTCGAGGCCGCTTTCAGTTACGATATGTTTACAGGTCTTACACCGGAATAGAGCCTGGCGCCGAATTTTGGGGTTAGCGATACTGCGGGGGGTTTCTATACCTTCCCGAATCCGTTGTCTCTGCTCTCGTTTTTGTCTGCCCATACCGTCTTTACAATAAAAAAAGCGACTTTCACGGTTTCCCGTTACTTGTCGCCTTCGGTTGTTCCGTCAGGCCCTATTTAGAGCTTGGTGCTTTTGATACCTTCTTTAATCCTCACTGGTTGCCCCTGTTCAAGGCATACTACTATTTCAGCATAGCCTATTTGACGACAAAACTCAATAAGGTTGCGCTCTTTTTCAGTTAGTTTTATTTCAGGTCTAGCCGGCATTCATCCTCTCCTTATTCAGTGGGCACACGCAATCCTCTTTAGTGTTTTCTCCGTAGGTTTCCACACTTTTACTTCACCCGAATACCAGTTAATCTCCAGGAGGTCGCCAGCGGTAACAAGCACTTCACCCTTTAGCTGTATAGTTTCGTCTCCCAGAGCGGTTGATTTCATAAGACAAAAGTTTTTCATTATCCCATTCGTAGGTATTGTTCTATACTTGCTTTCATAGAGGCTTAACTCAGAAGCTGTATGCCATTCAACCTGAGAGAAAAAATGCTCCTCATGTTCTGGCTTCAGAGCATAAGAAATAGCATACCGTTCAGGGACTGGCTGCTTACGGAACACACTTTTTAGTCTAGTTAAAAATCTTGTCATCCTTGCACCTCCATTATGGGCAGTGGGACTTTGGTTCGAGCGCTTCTTTATAGGCTTGTTCATCCCGCTTCCTTAAAGTTCTCCAATCACCCGTTTCTTTCAAGTGCCTCCAATCTTCAATCGTAAATTCAGGGATAATAAGCATACCTATCTTGGAACGCTTCGGCGGTTGGTATTTTTGGATTGGCACGAACTCCTCAATATATTCTATAAATTCCCTAATATCTTTTTTGCTCATCTTTTCTCTCCCTCCATTATGGGCAGCCACGCCCACTAAGATTTAATCAGCGGCATCCTCTTGCTATGTTCCTCTGCCCAGCTAAAAGCCTTGTCGTAATCATCATCCGATTGGTGTTCGGGGCATAGGTAAAAGTCAGCTTGCCGTTCCCTGCCATCTTCGCACCTTGAGGTTATCCCATTCCACGCCCATTTATGCTCTGGTTTTTCTTTAAGCCACCTTTCGGGACGGCCTCCCTTGTGGTCAAAGCGTTTTCCGCCAAGCATAAATTCCTCTGCCCCCTCCACAGTAGCATCACAAAATAAACAAACCGCTTTCACATATTTATAAGCCATCATTCTCCCTCCTTATTTATTTTATCCCCCGGTAGCTCGGACTTGAGGGCTTCATTCCAACAATCAAGGCAAGTCCCATCTACGGGGCAAGTATCACCAGCGAGCTTGGGGCATATCCCCCTCTCCTCCGCCCATTTTGCTGTCCGTTCCCGTTCCCTCTCCCTCTCATCCCATTCAATAGCTGGTATCTGGGCTTCGTCTCGAAACCATTGAGCTGTAGCGACATTTCGGGCATATTCTAGCAAGGCCTCTGGCGGCGTTCCTCTTACTAGCTTCGGCTCATATACATCGTTTTCTATCTCCTCATCCGTTATCCGTGTCAGCTTCATTGGTGCGCCTCCTCAACGAACTTCCCATTTTATTACCACTGCAAATCTCCAGAAGCGGAGAGTAGTTCTCCGCCCAAATTGTATTTTCTTATGGAAGCGAAAGTAAAAAGCAGGATATGTCATATATTCAAGGTCAAAACTTAATGAATATCGCATCTCTCACCCCTCCTTTACTAGTAGCCCTTTAAGAGTTTCTACCTTGCGGAAACCAGCATTTTTGTATGCCCCGTCCAGTATAAAATAGCTACCGTAGCGAGTCTTATCTTGTAGTTCGGGCGGTGTTTGGTCATCAGCCAGCCTCACTACCCCAAGTTTAGAGAGTTTGGAGAGGAGTAAAGATACCCCAGCACCTCTCAGCCGTTCAAATGCTTCAGACCTTTCTACAGGATGGTTAATCGGATTCTCGTAGTGAATTGTAACAATGTCAGCCCCGAAATCCTCTAAAAATACTGCCACCGCCTCCCTTATCTTCTCCGGGGGTGTCAGTTCGGGTGTCGGTTTATCCTTCATTTGAGCCTCCTCGTTTAATCGTCCATATTAAGTCCTCTACTTCTTGTGGGGATTTATAGCCAGATAGCAAAACGATAATTTCATTCAGAGCCTTTTGACGTTGGAATATTTTGAGGTCGGGGTAGCTTGGGTTTGACCTTGAGTAGCAGGCGTCAAAAATCTTGTTTAACTCTTTCTTTAATTCCCCCCCTGCCTTGACCTGTCCGTAGCCGAGAGTGTGGAGCTTGGCGAGGAGTTCTTGCAGCATAGAACGATAATCTATTTCCAACCAAGCCTGCCCTTTTGTAAAGTCAAATTGGGCATCACAGTATTTGATGATTATTTGCTTTAGTAGTTTCTCTGTCAGCCCCTCTGGTTGCCCGGCTCTACACTTCGGGCATAACATCGGGTCAAGAAATCCATCCTCATCGTAGAAAATCTCCCCACACTTTACACAGGTTAAGGTATATGTCGGTTGCTCGGTGGGTTGCTTCTTATTTACCATCTTCAGCCTCCGTTACTTTATAGATTGCCCAGAATAGAGCTAGGGCAGGGTCTTTATCTTTACCTTCACCCACAATTCTCCAAGTTGGATGGCAGGAAAGCATATCTGTAGCATCATTATGGTGCACTTTCTTTGTGATAATACATTCTACTAACTCAGCCAAATTAAGCCTAAATTCTATAGACCATTCACCTAGCTTCGGCACAGCATACTTGAATAGATTGTTGAGGTCTAACTCCACAGGTTGACAAAAGGGATAGCCCCCTTTTCTTACAACCATATGATTCCGCTCTTTGCAGCTTTTGGGTGGCCGCTCTAATCCGCACCACTCCCAAAACTTCTTTAGCTGTTCCTCTGTCGGTTGCTCATTCTCTACCATATCATTGACCTCCCTTAAAGTATCCGTTCTAATTCCGAGACACTTCTAACAATGTGATACTCGGCCCCCTGAGCTTCAACTAGAGCCTGGAATTCCTTTTGCTCTTTAGACTGTTTACCGGCGGGGGATTTAATCTCTATGAATACGCACATACACGCAAAGAGTTTATCTGTAGCGAATAACTCCCCTCCCTCATGTAACACCAGATAGTCAGCCGTTCCTTTGGGGCAGCCCCTTATGCGTCTCCGTGTCTCTCCTCTAGTCTCTATGAAGTCCCCAGAGTTCAACCGCAGGAATACCAGTTTGCCCAAGTTTTGTTGATAGGTGAGGAAATCATCCACCGCGCGCTTGATGTCAGCTTCTCTTAAAGTTGTCATTCTGGTTTCTCCCCCTTGAAATATGGACAGTCTCGACCATCCTCAGTAAGCGGCTCTAACATACAGGGCCGTACCTTCGGCCTATCACAATAAGCGCAGAGTCGGCGCCATGCCTCTGTTAATGCCTTCTCCCGTTCTTCCGGTGTCATTCTTCCGTCCTTTCTTTCCGTAGTTGCTTCCTCTTTTCCAGGTCCTGCGCCGTTCGACAAACTATATCACCGTATTTTTGCTTAACAAATTTATCGGGGTCGGCTTCTCCCTTTTTCCGGCCGCTTCTCCAGTTGAGTAGTATCCCCGCAACATAGCTCCAGTTTCGTTTACCGGCGCGGACTGCAATCTCGAGGGCTTTCTTGAGCTTATCGGCGCCGAATTCTTTTAAGGAAGCCTGTAGTTCGCTTTCTATCAGAGGGGTCAGCTCCCCGAATTTCTCCTGTTCCCATATCTTGATTAACGATGATAACGATTCGGTAGTAGTTATAGTTTCCTTACTCCCTACTCCTTTTAACCTACTCCCCTCCCCCCTACTCCCTACGGGTACTGGTGGGTTACTAGTGGGTAACTCCTCTCCCACTGTTAGTAACTGGTGGGGGATAGGGGCGAAAGTCCATTTGCTCGGCTTTTTAATCTCTTGGTGTTCCAGGAAGCTCTTGATATAACCGAAGGCATGACCGCTATATTCAAACTTAGCTATATCTTTAGACCCCACTAGAAGACCAAGCCACTTCTCAATATCGGCGGCTGAAATATCATCGTCATAAGGGAATAATTGAATCTTTATGCGGGCTGGTCTCCACTCAAACACGCCCTGATCATCTGAGAGGTTCCAGAGGCCGATGTAGAGCAGGCGGGCATCCCGGGGTATCTTCCCCAGATTTTCGTCCAGCCAGAATTGAGGCTTAACGCTTCTTATTCTCGGCACGTTTTCTCTCCGTTCTATAAAAGATATGACCGCTAAGGCACTTGTATTGAACTAGTCTCTTATCCATCCCCTCCGGGGGCTCCCACTTTACTTTGACCGCTGTCCTTCCGCACTTGGGACACTTCATAGATTTAGCTCCATCACGCTCTGCCTGCACCGATTCGCCGCAATCTCGCAATACTTCTCCTCTATCTCTATCCCTATGCACTTGCGATTGAGCTTCTTGGCACAGTAGGCCGTTGTCCCTGAACCTAGAAAGGGGTCTAGGATTAAGTCGCCCTCATCAGAATAGGTTTTAATAAGCCATTCGATTAACTCAGTGGGCTTTTCTGTCCTATGTAAAGCAACTGATGGGTGGGACTTGGCAAATTTCAAGATACTTGTTGGATGCTTCATATCACCAAGAAGGTCTGCATTGTCAACACGCCCACAATCCCCATAATTATTTTGTTTGTGTATTTTTGTTTTACCTACACTATGACTTTTTTGCCCGATAGTTTTTTGTGGGTGATACACAACCTCCCCGAATATTAAAATAATTTCGTGCCTGCGTAGCGGCATACGATTGGCATTAAGGAAACCAGAGGTTAGGACCTTATCCCAAACTAAATCATATTTGAATAGACTCCTATGCTGGCTTACTAAATCCGTTGTGTAGGGTTGCTGTGAGAAAATTACCGCAGGGTATATAAGAAACGGTGACAGGTCAATCGCTATATCGTTATCGTTCTGCGTAACTCCATACGGCGGGTCAGTCAGCACCAAGTCCACGCTGTTATCAGGTAAGGAAGGCAGTATCTCCCGACAATCAGCGTGATAGATGGTTACTGCACTATCAGAGTAATATGGTTTCAAAGCAATCTCCCCTGTCTATTTTCTTCCCAATAATCTTCCACATTATCCACTGCCTTCTTGCGCCGGTGAAACAATGCTAGAGCCCGGGTATTCAACGATTCGGTATGCTCCTCCGCTTCTTTATGACTGGTGGCTAAGAAGTATCCGGCGGGCGGTTCGGATGTACTGACTATCGGTAAGCCGTCCTCTATTAAATCTTCTAGCATGGCTCTCATCTGTCTATTCCTCTGGCCGGCCATCCGCGCTAAAGATTCTCCGGTTATCGCACTATCCCGTCCGATATGTCTCTCCAGGATATTACGGAGTTCCCGCTTGACTTCGACCTTATTGAGCCTGGTTGCCGTTACCATCTTTTATCACCCAATATAATGTGAGTTTATTTATGCGTTCTTTCTGGCATCGGGAATAACCATAAGTGTCTATGAAAAATCGGTGCATCTTTTCAATATCTCCCCCGCCGTGCATCCTTATAAATCCATCCTCGGCAGCTTCGGCAAGAGTAACCATATCGGAAGTATTGGGACTAGCCGGCCAGGGATAATACTGCCAATGCTTGTTAAGGTCTTTGGGTTGTTTGCGGATTATTCTTACCACGCCTAAAACTTCACGCTGTTTTGACCGAGGCTTATAAACAAGCTGTGCTAATTCCTCTACTTCCCAATCCCTATCCTTGCGCTCAAAGCGGAAGGTGGTAAACAAGCCCCGTTCCTCTAGTGGCTTATTTAATTGGAGCTTCGGCCACTTCTCTGTTACCCCTAATATTCTCATTCTCTCCCCCCTGTTCCGTTACCATTTTTCCTCGCCCTGATAGCCTTAGTCGCTGCTGCCCTGCCCTTGACACCTGCCCTTGATAGGGTAGCTTTGTATTTGGAGCTTCGCCTATCTTCAAAGAAGGTTACTGACTTTATATCTATACCTGTAGCTCCACAGTTAGGGTTCATACAATACCACCATCCAGAGCCATCATTCTCGTAGTGCTTCCAGAGATGCGGACATTCAGTAACCTCTAAGGCTGTCGGCACTCTTTTAGTTTTAAGCATCTATCCCTCGTAGTCCCTTCATTCCTGCCCTCTAACCGAAGCTAAAGGGCAGAGTCAAGGGATTACTTCTTCCCGCTTTGGAGCTTCTCAATAGCAGTAAATAGCTCCACGAAGGCGGCAGGGTTGGTGTTGACCGGGCCGACCAATGGCTCCAGCTCATTCAGGAATACACGCTGGGGCTTCGAGGCGTCTTTGAGTTTCCCATTCGCCTTTGTTACATCCCCGTCATAGTAAAGCTGGAAGCCCAGAATTTCCTTGCCTCGGCGGGGGAGCCGGAGTTCTAACCCCTGCTCCTCTGATAGTGGCATTGCGAGATATTTGGGTTTAACTTCTATCATATTTCCTCCTTCTTTAGATTTACGGCGCAGCTTCAAGAGCCGCTAACCTTGCGTTGATACCAGCCCACCAAGTCGAGTAAGCGGTGTTGACGGCGTAGAGTTGGTCCGTGGTTCGCTGGAACTCTCCGATAGCTACCCCGTGTGAGTCAAAGCCCTCATCATAGAAGGCATCCCAGACCGCCATAAACTCTTGCCATTCGCCCAGTGCCGCCGTATCAGTATTGTAAAACTTGGTCATCCAAGCATCAATCGCCAGAATATCAGCTTGAATGATAGCAATGGCGGCATCGGTGTTCTCGGTATAGGTGGCATAGGCTATTAGGTGAGCACCGAGTTGGTTTGCTAGAATTACAAGTCCTTCTGCGTTGGCGGCAACACCCTCAGCGTTGATACCCACCTGCTCCTGAAGGGCGGCAATCTCTAGGGCTTGGGCTTCATTCGTATTGTCTATGGCATTCATCGGAAACCCTACCCCACAAGCCGCCAGAGCCACGAGCAAGAAACCTACTATCCCTGCCTTCCCGTGTTCCTTAATCCAGTCTATGAAACTATTATTACTTCCGAACATATATCCTCCTTTAAGGATGCAACTCTGGCGGGCGACACTGGGGGCCACCTGCCGTTGCTTCACTTTCTGTAGAGAGACGTTGTTCGTCAAACCACTGGGCTTCTATAGGAGAGCCATCTTTAAGTTCTTCGGGTTGTATATGATAGCTTATGCAGCCATTAAGATATTCCGCCCTCGCAATCACAACCCCTTCAAAGCCTGTAATTTCGTCCCTCGCAAAATCGCCTAGTTTTATCACATTCTCCCTCCTCTTTTAGATTAGCTCCTTTATGACTTATATCTTCACCTCCTAAAAATATGGCTCTACTTCTGCTAATACCTTGTCGGGCTCGGTGTCTATCCGGTCAGACTCTATCCTGCATACATTGGTGAGCCAGGTTCTAGCAGTCTTTGGGGTCTTAAATTTTTTGGCGGCACATACAGCCTCTATTAGTTTGGCCGTGCCCGTTACATCGGATTGTTCCTTTACTTCGGCCTGTCGTGGCTGTGGTGTGGTCTGGGGGGCTTTGGGGGCTTCACCACGTGAAGGTATATGGTCGTTACACCAGTCTAAGGCACGTTCCCAAGCTGCCTCTAGTCCTATGGGCATCATAGGCAATCCAGCAATCCGTAACTGAGTGTAAGCAGTCATTACCAAGTCCGAGGCTTTTTGGGCTTCTATACTGGCTCTGGTATCGGGGTCGGACTTGTAATCCTTGCCGCCATATCCGCTCGACTGCCGGACATTGACCGGCTGGCCGTCAACATATATCTGGGTCACTTTGCGGTTGGTGTAGGTGAATGGGCCGTCCTGCCCCTCGACTGTCTTGGTGGTGATATTGATGTCGCAGTCGATTGAAGTGCTGGTCTGGATAGGCTCAAAGAGTTTAGAGCTGAAAGCCTTATAACTCAGTTCCTTATCTCCGTCCTCCCCCTTCGCCTTGAACTCCAGCATCATAAAGGGCTTGTCCTTGCCGATGTCTTTAGGCTCTAATACCTCCGTGATTTCTAGTGTTAGCCGTTTGTTAGTTCCCTTGTCTTTTTCAGTTGTCATTATTCTGTCTCCTTCCTGGCTTCTTCTTTAGGCGGGATTTCCACAATATCAAAGGGTATTCCATCAATGATTTCGGTTCTACGCTTTGCCCCCTCAAAACTGGCACAAATATCTTGAAGGGTAACGCCAGGGTCATCTTTAAGCAATTCCTCGGCTTGTTCCCAAGAGTCTGCTTTGATAGCCCGATAAACAGGAATGCATTTGGGGCAGAGGTTTCCATGACTCAAACTGCCATCCCACTCTTTCCAATAATAGTCCTCCATCCATTCATCGCCCTCAGCTTTATGCCCACAGGTCATATATATTTCGCCCATCAGTTATCACTTCTCCTTTCTGCCCGGTCTGCCTTTTCTTTAAGGGGTGCGAGCCCGTCCATAAGAATCCCCGCTAAGGTTTCGTTTCCGTTGGCATTGGTGGTTAAAGTGTCCGAATGCTGCCAGGGCTCATAGAAGCCCGCCGTTACCTTATCCCCGTTGTCCTTAATGACTGTGATTTCTATTCCTTTCATATCAACCTCCCCCTTTCCGATGATGATTACGGTTAAGCTCGAAGTGCAGCAGGCCGACCAGGTAAGGGGCAGGGTCATCATTCCCCGCGCGGCGTTTGGCAATCGCTAGGTCATCGCGGCTCAATTCGATAGTCACCTTGAAATCTTCTACCGGGTGGATAGTGCTTAACCCGAACCGCCTACCGAAACGCTGGGTCTTATGTCCTCTGATACTGGTTATATTGTCCATTATTTCTGCTCCTTATCTAGCCTTGACTACCAAGGTCGGCTCCTCCCATATGTTTTTTCATGTGTTCAGATTGTGAGAGAATTTCTAAATTGCTTAAATGGTTATCTCTTCTGTCCCCATTTTTGTGATGTACTACTTCCGATACATTCAAGCAGCGACCCAAGTGCCTTGCCATTACTAGGCGATGTTCCAGTACACGACCCCTTGGATTTGCCATCGGATAGAAGAAATCAGTAGAGTCAAGACATACGCTCAAATAGCCATCCGGTCTCTCGCTTTTGCCATTCTTCCAGCGACCATTGCGAGTACCCTTATGGGCGCATTTCAAACAAAGAGGGTTACCTTTATAAATATCCACCCAGCGTTCTTTACCGCAATCCTCACAAGCTAACCAGACAAATATATGTGAAGCCGGATTTTTCCCGATTTCCCTTCCCCTTCTTTTCATACCTATTTCAGGCATTATTTTGTAGTCACCCTCAAAGTATCTTCTGTATATATCTTCACGCCAGGGATTAAAGGAATCCCTGCTTTCACCACTTTGTTGAGTAAGCTAGTATTCGCAATCTTGTATTGGTCAGGAAGAAGAGCGAAATCTACAACTTCATATTTCCTAATTTTCATAATGCCAGTACTCCCCATATCGGTAGATACCCTTTTAGGAACTTCGGGGGCGACCTCTACCAGATTCACCGATTCGCTTATCTCCCCATTATTAAGAGCCGCTTCCTTTTGGGCGGCTTCCATGCGGAGAGCGTTTATCTTCTCTTGCTCTTGCCGCCTCACTTCCTCTTTGTGCTGGAACTCAAGGATTTTAACCCGGGTGATATTGTCGGCAGAGAGAATGGGGAGAGTTATGGACTCGAAGGCGGCGTTGATTTCCTTAATCTCTTTCTGCAATGGGGTCAATATCTCTTTGCGCCGTTCCTCGAAAGCCTTTTTCAACCGGGATATGATAGTCAGGTCATTGGTCGCCGGGGCCAGGTCGTCCTTGCTACTGATAATTCGTTTCTTGGCATAGTCCTCTAACTTGATAGCTTCGCCGTGTAGCTTCTGGATTTCGGGGTCGGCTAGAATTGTTAGGGCAGTTTGGTCTTCCATTTCTTGCTCCTTTACGCCGGCACTAGCTCGGCTGCTTGATTAGTCGCAGATATTGTTTCGGCTTCTACGGGCAGGCATATCACTTCTATCCAGGGGAAACGCAGCCCACAATTATGAGACTGGTTATCGCAAAAATCTGGCACATCTCCCTTGCCACCGACATATACCCAAGTGAAAATCGGGTCGTGTGGTTTTTTGTGTTCACACTTCTTATCGGGGCAGTCTTTGTATTCAGAGCATTGGACTGTCATTGGGTTGCTCCTTTATAGCCGAGCCTTTTAGCCCAGCCCTTTACCTTATTCCAGTTCATATCAACCGCCCAGAGATACCACGGCTTTGCTCCTGCTCGCCGAAACCGCTCATTAAGGAAATCTATCAAGTCCATAGTTTCTGTGTAGTTCATCTCAATTCCTCACTTCTGGATACTTCTCCTGCTACGGGTTTCCATAAGCGCATTGACCACACTTCATTCCGTTCTTTACCCTGTCGTCATCGGGTCTATACTCTCCACATTCAGGGCAGATAAGGTAATCGGCGGGGGGAGCGTCTGTCTTGTGAAGCCCCGAGTCTAGCGTATGGAGGGCATCGTGTAGCCCAGCCTTCTTTAATTCTGCCGCAATTCCTTTTTGGTCGTCATCCGAAATAAGCCACCACTTCATAATGTTCTCCTAATTTATAATCTCTGGATACTTCTCATACAGACTATAGAGGGGGTAGGGCTTTGCATACGGGCTGATAGACTCGACTTGCATGAACGATTTTAACGGCACGAACTCCGAGCTGCGTGTATTTTTAAGGCATATCGCGCCCCACTCATGAGCTATGCGTTCACGGGTATAGATGATATAAGCCTCCGAGGAGCTATCTATATACTTATTAAGGTTTAGTGCGTTCATTCTCGACTCCTTAACCAGGCTTCTCTATTAGGGTATTCATTGACATCGATATTGTTGTCATCGATCTCACCGTGACAGGGCGCACGGTGGACCGGATAGCAGACTTCTTTTGTGTGGACGTTATAGCGCCGTTTGATGGTATGATGGCCATCAAGGTAGTCAAAGCGAGTGTTATCATTCCGTTGCCCGGGCTGGCCACACCACAAGCACATAAAACCGACCTCATAACAGCGTTCAGCCGTGACTCCGTTCCAATGAGCATCTTTGGCCCGTTGTTTGTCGCTCTTGGGGTTGAGCCTCTTTTGGCGCGTCAATCCTTTGGTGCGTTTAAGCTCAGTCTGTTTCAAATCAACCTCTTTTGCGCTACTACTGCATTGATAAACCCTGGGAAGATTTTATTGACCGGCACTTCACAGCGTTCATCTACCCACCACCGCTTTTTCTCAGCATCCCACTCTCTTAAAGAAAACGGGATTAACTCTTTTAATCGCTGGATAATGTCGGCATCATAAGCAAACTCAAGGAAGTAACCTGACTCCCCTTTTGAGTTCCCACCCTTATACCAGGCTTGCAGAGCTGCCATTATTCGCCTCCATAATAGACCTGCTGTAGTACGATAAAGAGCTTCGGGGTTCTCGACCGGATGGCATTCCAAGTTGGATTCCCGGGCTTCTGGTCCCCGCTTTTTATCCGGCATACGATAGACGGGAACACCCCCCATAATCGAGCTAGGTCAGCATCGGTTAAGGGTGGATTACTCGCCTTCTGATATTTTGTTATTGCTTCTCCGGCGGTCATATATTTATCCTCAAATCATAGGACTCACAATCCCCTTCAACTCCCCACGCCAGTTGACTCAAATAGTATCTATGGGATGCTTCTTCAATGCGTTTCTTTTGCCGTTCAATTCTGGCTTTTATCTTGGCCTCTGCTCTAAGAAGGAGAGACATTCCTTTACACTCAAGCTCAAGCTGCACATCAGGAGCCATAAGATTCTCGGCAATGGAGCAACGTTGTCTTTCCACAAACTTGAAATCAAACCTCTTAAGGTTCCTCGCCACCCACCTCCCCCACGCAATATCACATTTGACCCCGTAGTGCTCCATCGTCGTAGTGGCATGAACATTACCTCCAAACTTTTCGTTGATTTCCTTGAGCATTGGTAGCTCTTGTCCCTCGAATTTCTTATCTAATGATTGTGGCATTTCTCACCTCCTGCCCCACTATATTCCGTCCAAAAGGGGACTTATATAGTTCCTTTAAGTAAATAGGGGGAGTTATGTTAAGCAAAGAAAAACCCCGCATTATGTTATGCGAGGTCAAAGTTTCGTGCCTATATTCTGTTTCAGAGGTTTTTATATGATATGTCAAGTGCATATCTTATATAATACCGCCTATGTTGAGCTTCGTCAATACCCTTTCAGGCGTGGGGTAAAAGTTTCGCAGGGAAACTCATTGGAAACTTGACTGTTGCTAAGAAAATGCTACAATGCCGATGAAGGGGGTGCAAAATGAAAAAGCTATTATTGATTCTAGTGTTGCTCATAACCTTGACATTATCGTTATCCTGCAATAGTACTCCTGACCCTGCCGGGGATTCCGTTGAGTTACAACGAGTTGTGCAGGAAGGAATGACGCTTAACGAAGTCTATGCTTTGATGACACCTGAATTCAAAAGCAGAGCAACAATAATCTATCCTGCCCTGAATATTACCCAGCTTCCCGATGGGAGATGGGAATTCACACCTAAAGAGGGTAGCTATCCGGGCGACAAGGATGCTCCCTATCAAGTACTGATAATATATTCTCTAATATATTCTCAATCTATAGCTGAAGGCTGCTATATGTTATTCTTCAAAAATGAGAGCCTCATAGAGGATGCCTGGTTTGAATATGAAGCTACTATAGATATCGAGAAATTGTTGTGGACCACAGAAATCACAGATTAGTTAGATAGAATTCAAGGGGAATAAAAAAACTGCCCCCTCTCCCCGAAGGGAAAGGGGGTTATCTAAAAAGTGGGATTGTCCCACCTATTATTCGCTTTCAGATTATTATGTCATGTCGCCCATCAGCCTAGAAACAACTTCGCTATAGAAGCTCCGAAGATAGCCAATAGTAGAGCAAATTGGGCATTGACCTTTCGATTCAGGTGCTTAAAGTCGTTATGTAGGAACTCGTTGAACTTATCAACCGTTAGATACTTTTTGGGTCGCCCTACCCCATTCTTCTCGCCGTTGCCGTTATCACTCATCGTTCTGCCCCCTTCTCAATTCATTCAGACTATCTATAAGGTCACATACCGTATGCGCTAACCACGAAAACATCCCCGCAAATATAGCTGTTATGATTACCCCGATAAAGCACCATGCCATCCACTTCAATCGAACACCTTTTTCCAGAGCTTCATTATCCAGACCCCAGTCCTTAGAATTATCCCCGCAAAGAACTGATACCACATTCGCCGGTTATTCTTCGTTATCATTTCCGCCTCTGTGATAACCAGGCCACCAGAACTACCACACCCGCCACAATCCACAAGCACCCAAAGAATAGAATTACGGCTTCCCAATTAGGATATGTTGGTGTCATTTTTCGTTTCCTTTATGCGCTTATAGGCTCTTTCACCAAAGTATTCAAGGGTCGCTGCATCAAGCCCTATAGTAATAAGGGATAGCTCTAATTCCACGCCCTGAGCCGCGCATAGAGTTCTTATCACCAGCCAGAATAACAAGCCTATGGGTCTTATTACTGACTTTATAAGCTCTACTACATTACTTGACATCTTAAAGCCCTCCAATTTCAATCCTGGTGCGTCTTAACCGAACTGCCGGTACATATCAGCCAGTGCATCCGCTATACTCTTGACCTTATTTGACAGCTCTAAGTGCATATCCTGTGGTGCCCCTTGTAAATTGGGCCTGATTATCTTAGTAACCCGCACCGAGACATCTATCCCCAGCTCCTCATCGATAACCGTTACTATCGAGCCGAGTTGCAATGCCTCGAAGTCGAAGTCGTCATATACAGACAGATCGGCGGCGTGAATAGTGTAGGTAACTGGCGGGGTTTTCGAGTTGGTCAATTCCGACCGCCCGAGTTCCAGGAGCGTCCCTGCCGTTCCTATATCCCTATTATTCCAGTTCTTGCTCAACCGTCCATAAGTAGCGATGACATCCCAGGCTATCAGGTAATCTGCCCTCTCATAAGTAACCGTATAGACTGCGCCTGCATCATAATCTCCTATAGCACAGCGCAGGGTGCGTTCATTTGCGCCTTGATGCCAGACATTATTTATCACATCGTCTTTATAAACTAAGACGTGGCTCGGCTTGGCATCCCCTGCCGCCGTCCAGTCGTTATAGCAGGAATAGAGGCTTGATAATGTTAGATAGCCGTATGTGCCATCAAAGGATTCGTCTGCCGTCTCTTTTAATACGGTAATATCGGATAGTTGCACTTCATTGCCGGAAGGGTATAATTTAGTGCAGAGCTGGCCCCAGTTCGTTTCCTTAGTTATACCTTGCAGGTTTTTACGGTAGCGGATTTGTTGCCCCTTATCCTCTCCGATGTCGTTAAGCCAGTGAAGCACCCGGTCATTGTCCACATAGATAAAACCAGAGCCGACTATATCGTAGAGCTGTAGGAGCGCCCAAAGAATAGACTGATTGGTTACTTCCAGCTTCCCGCCCTCCACGCCCCAAAAGTCTACTTCCCTGACAGTGAAATTGCGGGTACCGACACCATCATTAAAAAATCTAAGCTGTAATGCCGTAATTATCTTGGTGTCGCCTACACTTATTTCCTTCCAACTAGAAGGGTCGGTTGATACATCTGCAAGCCAGATACCATGCCATCCCCCATCATAGTAAACATCCACATCACATTCATAGGCACTAGAACCGCCTACGGTATAGGGCAATATTCTTATCTTGTCGCATAGAATACCTGCTGCAAATGTCAACTGTAAAAATCCCGTGTAAGTGGCAGAGGGTGTACTTATACGCAAAGCACCCTGATAATCTTCTATATCGTCATAAGCAAGGGTTTCCTGTATCCATTCGACAGAAGGGTCATCGTGCCCCGTAGGAGTTATCCAGCCCGACAAGTCCTCCCAAGTCGGCTCGATAGTCCCCTTCGTTATGGGGTTAGCATTTTCTTGAAAGTCTAAAAGCTCATCGATAACGGTATCCAAAGTTTTGCCTGTAGAGTCATAGCTTGAGATTAACTCACCCGCTAACTGGCTCATTAAACCTTCAGCCGTTATCTGTCTTCTTATCATTCCCTGATTTTCCTTTCAAGATAGAGCAGGAATTTCTTTAATAGTGTGCCCGTTTCATAATCCCTAAGCCATAATTCATAAGAACGTGATATGTCGTCTAGTTTATCTTCGTCACCTGGAATTTGGAATTCTAAAATAGGGGCTTCGTTAATAGCCTCTGTTAAGGATACGCCGTAAGCCCGTTCAATAATGTCCACCAGTTCCCCCGCGCTGTTGTGGAGTTCGACGATATAAGGCAGCCCCGGGGGAGCGATGATAACGAACTTGACTGTGGGAGTCCCAAAGGCTTCCTCTGTGCTAATTCCTAGAGGGTAGAGTATGAAGTTGACCGAAGCCATCCCAAAGGCTTCAGCCGATGGTATGCCAGTGGCCGTTATCGGCCCCGCTATAATCGGCGTCCCAAATGCCTCCAACGAAGTGATACTAGACGGCAACAGGATAAAGTTGACTTGGGGCGTTCCGAAGGCTTCCGCTGTCGCTATGGCTACGGGCTTAATGACCAAGTTTACGCTTGCCGTTCCAAACGCTTCAGCCGATGCAATGCCCGAAGGATATACAATAAAGTTAAGCTGTGCTGTGCCAAACGCTTCTAAAGAGGCAATCCCTGAAACTGAAATCGGCCCTGCTATGATAGGAGCGCCGAACGCCTCAGCACTAGCGATAGCCTGGGCTAATATATTCAGATTGACTTGGAGCGCTCCAACAGCCTCTTCGCTGGTTATCCCCGAAGGGAATACTATGAGGTTGATTTGGGGAGTGCCGAATGCCTCATCCGAAGTAATCCCTACGGCTATAATCGGGCCTGAAACGATTGGAGTTCCAAAGGCCTCTAAAGAAGCTATCCCTGTCATAGAAAGGATATAGTTTAACTGTGCTGCGCCGAAAGCCTCAAGGGAAGCTATGGCCGATGCCAGGATTTTAAGGTTTACCTTTGGGCTTTCAAAGGCTTCTGAGGAAGATATACCAGTAGTGATTATAGGGCCGGTGGTGATAGCATTTCCGAAGGCTTCAACTGATGCTACTCCAGAGGGATGAGTCCAGAGATTGACTTGAGAGCCGCCAAAGGCTTCAGCAGAGGCTATACCACCTGCATCTGTTATTGTTAGCGCCGCCGCCGCCCCCTCCCCATAGAGGGAGATAGTGTATCCCGCAGCGGAACCGAATGTCTCTGAATCAGAGGGGTCAATACATTCGCCCGAAAAAGTCCATAGACCGCTGCCCCCAGATGAGTCTGCCTCAATAACTGTGGAGCCAGACTCTCTTTTGTCAAAGCTCCCAAAATAATCCCCAGTTTCTACGGTTATATGTAATCCAGAGCCAGTCTGTTTGCTCCCTGCAGTAATAACTCCGATACTTTCGGAGTCTCGGCAGGTCAGAACATTCCCGCTTGCCGAGTAGGTGCCAAGCCAGACGTCCTCCCCATCATAATACGAGTAGAGAAAAATCTCATAAGAGGTTATCTCCCCATCACCGTCTGCTGAGCCCTCTTTCTCCACACAAGTAAAATTTGATATTGTGACATTGTCCCCTCTGTCAGTAGCCGCCGCCCCAATAGTAATAGTGCCAGGCTTAATGTCTAGTATCCTGCCCTTGCCATCAAGCTCATCACCCAAGCTCTTAAACTTGTTATTAGCTGCGGTGATTAAGCCTTGAGCATTGTAGCCTTTAGGCAGGATTAAGCCGTTTCCGAGCCTCTCCTTATCCGCCATCATCTTGCGATAACGGCTAAAGTTCTGGCGGTGGGTCGCACTACGGTCAGATAGGAAGGCATCGGCACTGGTCAGAATGTCGGGGGTGAATATTCTCTGGATTTCCTGCTCTAGTTGGGTCTTGGTGAAGCTAGGGTCTATCTTGATAAAATGGGTAAAGGCAGGGTTAGTTACCCATACCTTCGGCAAGCTATCAAGCCAAGCACTATAATCCTCGCCCTCTAATCCTCCGGGTATGCCAGTATCAGGGATTACAGGCTGGAGGATATGTTGAACGGCATAGCTCTTGTCGCTCTCAGAGGGGTAAAAGGCTATCCCTACCTTGAGGCAGTCTTTATGTATGTGTGCGCCAGTAAATCTAGCCTGCATCAATGCCCCTTATTTGTCCAGCATTTCTTATCATTCCCTGATGTCCCGTTCAAGATAGAGCAGGAACTTCTTAATCACTGTGCCGGTCTCATAATCTCTCAACCAGAACTCATAGAAGCGACTGATACCGCTTACCTTATCTTCGTCTCCAGGAACGGCGAACTCCAATATCGGAGCCTCATTGATGGCCTCAGCTAAAGATACGCCGTAGGCGGTTTCGAGGATAGCCACTAACTCACCTGCGCTGTTGTGAAGTTCAACAATGTAAGGCAACCCCGGGGGAGCGATGATAACAAACTTGACTGTGGGAGTGCCGAAAGCCTCTTCGGATGCTATGCTCACAGGATAGATGATAAAGTTTAGTTGGGGAGTCCCGAAAGCCTCCTCAGATGCAATACTAGAAGCAATAATCGGCCCCGCTATAATCGGTGTCCCGAATCCTTCAAGGGAAGTTATACTTGACGGGAATAGGATAAAGTTAAGTTGGGGTATGCCGAAGGCTTCACCCGTTGCAATGGCTACAGGCTCAATGACTAGGTTTATACTCGCCGTCCCAAACGCTTCGCCTGATGATACACCTGAAGGATATACGATAAAATTCAGTTTCAGGACACCAAAGGATTCTCCGCTTGCTATGCCCTGAGCTATAATCGGCCCCGCTATAATCAGAGTCCCGAAGGCCTCAGCCGTTACTATCCCCGAAGCCAATATGAAATAATTGAGCTTGGGAGTCCCGAAGGCTTCCTCAGACGATATGCCAGTGGTCGTTATCGGCCCTGCTACAATCGCCGCACCGAAATCTTCAGCCGAAGTTACACCGGGGGGGAAGACAACTATGTTTATTTGAGGCGTTCCTAGAGCCTCAGCCGATGCAATCCCTGTTACACTAATAGGCCCTGCGACTATCGGAGTCCCTAGAGCCTCGGCACTGGCTATAGCCTGAGCTACTATGTGCTGATTAACGCTTAGTATGCCGATAGCCTCTTCGCTGGTTATGCCCGAAGGGAAGATGATTAGGTTAAGTTGAGGCTCACCTACTGCTTCAGCCGACTCTATGGCTACGGCGATAATCGGGCCGGTGATGATAGGAGTCCCAAAAGCCTCTTCTGAACTGATAGCATCGGGGAGAATAATCAAGAAATGACTAATTAGAGGGCTTCCAAATGCTTCTAAAGAGGTTATACCTGAAGGATATATGATAAAGCTGACTTTCGCTGTGCCGAAGGCTTCACCCGTTGCTATGCCCTGAGCGATTATTGCTCCACCTATGACGGGACTGCCTAGAGCTTCTAATGATGCTATGCCACTTGGAGATAAAGTAAAGTCGACACTAGCCGTTCCGAAGGCTTCCGTTGAGGCTATCCCTGTTAAAGAAAGGATATAGTTAAGCTGTGCTGTGCCGAAAGCCTCAAGGGAAGCTATAGCCTGTGCTATGAGTTTAAGGTTTACCTGCGAAGTCCCGAATGCCTCTAAAGAAGTGATACCAGAGGCGATTAGGGGGCCAGTGGCGATAGGAGTTCCGAACGCTTCAACGGATGCTACCCCAGAGGGATGTGTCCAGAGGTTGACTTTTGAACCGCCAAAGGCTTCCGCAGAAGCTATACCAGCATCGAGGGTGATTGTTTGTGCTTCTACCCCCTCAGGATAGTAGACAGTCATACGGATGAAGTCTACATTTGCTGCTCCATAAGCTCCCCCTATTGTTACGGATAGAACTACCCCAAAATCAGCATCCTCAACCATTGCCTTTGTGGGAGTAGCCCCCCAAGTGTCTAATGCTCCACCATAACTTATGTTTTCTTCGGAGGTTGACCATTCATCTGCATTTTTCTTGTTATCTCCGACTAAAGCACCAGCGGCATCAAGTAATTGGACACGATAATCAAAAACATCGTGTGCTGAGCCACCTTCTAATCTGTTTATCTCAACTAGAATACCGTCAATAGTTGCTTCAGCAGGCAGGCTAAAGCCGAAGTTGGTCGCTTTTAGGCGGAAAGTGTATTGATTGGCTTTGACAGAGTAGGTCTGAGCATAACTCCCATCATCAGCCTTTATTCTATCGGCGTCAGTCCAATCTCGGTCATCTTCGGGAAGAACCGACTGGGTTGCCGCTGTCCCTGGGTATGTAGCTCCTGTATCAGCCATTATCTATCCCCGCTTTGAGGCAGTCTTTATGAATATGTGTGCCAACGAATTTAGCCTGCATCAATGCTCCTTATTAGAGTTTATCTTTGAGCGCAGCCTTATCTTCCGGGGAGAGTTTATCAGCCATAGCCTGCAACTTTTGGTCGCCCTGTTTGGCTTCCATAAGACGGGCGATTTCCTTAGCAATGCCCCTGAGTTCCTCTACCTGAGCGGTTATGTTCTGCTTCTCCGCCACCAGTTCCTGATAGCTCATATCCTCATAATTAGTCTTTGCCATTGTTTTTAACCTCCTTCTTCGGTGGGTGCTGTATTAGCGAGGGCGTTCCGACCTTTTCTTCAGACGGGATGCCCTTTAACGGAACCTTTTTATGCTTCTCATAACGGGCTTCTTTGTGGGCTTCTTCGATGATGTCTTTGTTAGTGCTTAGAGCGAGGGGGAAGTTTTGGCTCATAAGAAAGGACTGGTCGCTGATTACCTGTTCGTGCTTGATTATCTCTTCTATATTCCGAGCTTGCGCCATTATTGCTTTAGAGAAGTAGATAGCAGCTTCCCAGGGTAGGCGCTGAGTTTTATCGGTCCCTATCTGCCATATCACATCCGTCTTGTCGTGCCCGATTCGCATTGTCCTGATTTTAGGGATAATAATTTCGGGTGCTTTGTTGCCATTATCAGCCATTTTTTTGCTCCTTATAACTTAAAGATTTTGTTAGCGCCGGCATCCCAGGCAACGGTAATATCGCCGCCGTTGGGAGTGCAGGGTAGGCCGGTTGCCGTGTCAATGCAGGCGATTAGCCAGCTCGTTGCATCAGTACCGCTATCCATGTAGATAACGATATACTCGAACTGGTCGCCAGCTACGGTTGCGATAGTGTTATCGTCCGCATCCGCAACGCCGAGTGTCGAAGTCTTTGTTGCTAGAAACCCTGCGCCGGCTGTGGCCACGATACCCGCATCCGTAAGGTCTACCTGGTCCTCATCGGTGTCAATGTTCAGCGTGTAGTCAGCCGAGTCCATAAAACAAATCTCGATGTCATTAGTTGTCCAGTCTATGTCCCCGTCTAAAAAGTGCCCCCGTCCTAAACCGTAAAGTGCATTCGCCATTTCCTTTTACCTCCTGTTTTTTATAGATATGCTGCCCGGTAAACTATATTTAATACCCCTGGGTTAGTGTCCCAGAAGTCCGTAACCTTGATATGGTTGGTAGCCCCTGGTATCAAGCGGGGGAACTGTCCAGTCACCTTAGCCATAGCCGATACAGCATTGTTGGTCGCATACCAAAGGCTACTGTCTATAACGAAAAGGTGTCCGTTGCCTACATCATCGCCCGCCACACCAGTACCCCAGGAGAACTCCTCTGTAGTATCGGTATTCTTGACCTTGAGAGCGATACTGGTCAGGGCATCGCCGGCAGTTAGGGTATAGACAGGCTTTGCATAGGCAGTCCCGCCCACTACAACATCAAAGGTTATATCGCCACTCGTTATAGAATGGGGACCACTGGTAGTCGTATTGACGTCATAGGCTAAGGGGTCATCGGCGCTAAAGGTTATCTCTCCTCTAAAGGCATACGGGCTTATCAGTTGCCCGTTAAGGCTCATAAACCTAGCTGTCCAATACCTGTCATCGAGAATATCAAGTACAAGCTGCCCTGCTTCCTTCTGACCACATATCCTCTTGATACTGTCGATGTAACTAAGTAATGTAGCTGTGCTTGCTGCCTTGACCACGACTTCTAGCATGATAATCTTAGCCGGTGAAAGTGAACTTGAAACATACTCTCGGTCTTGAAGCTGGACAGGATCGGCGCTGAGCAAGGCACTCTGAGATGTCGCGCTCATTACTAGCGTTAGCCCATAGGTACTCAGGTCTATATTGTTATACTTAAAACTCCAGCTCATGCGCTTATGCCCCTTCCCCGATAAGTTGACTGTTGTTTGCGGTAAAGAACCTCGGCTACTTTGTCGATGTCTGACTCCTGTCTAACGACTAACTCTTTGATGTTGAAGTTGTTATGGATAGTCTGTCCCATGTTCTGAGGAGTGGGGCCTACTGGCTCGGGGCCTGCTTCTCCCGCAATTCCCAGAAGGCTTTTTGACCTCAATCCCCATAGTGCTGTCGGTTCCATAAGCATCGTGCCGTGTTGATACTGCGGGACTTCATATTGAGGAATATCACGTGCCGCCTTAACTCTATTCCAATCCGCAACTGTCCCAGAAAAAACGACATTCCCTGCCTCGTCATATTGCGTAATCGTGCTTGGTGCTATCCCTTCCCCAGTAAATGCCCCAAGCTCCTCCATAGTCATACCACCCGGGAAGGTCCGAGCATATCCCATAATGTCACCGAGAGCCCGAGCAAGTCCCCTGGCAGCAGAAGCGGACTCAATTATGGCCGAAGTTGTGGATTTTATTCCCTCGCCCAGTGCGCCTTGTGCATCGGCAGCTCCCATTGTAGCTAATTCGAGATCGCCTAATTCTGAGGTAGCACTACCAACTTGTGAAGCATAGCTGGAAAGGGCACCCTGCCCAATTTCTAGTGATTCCGAGACATTATTGGCAGCGTTGGCAGTATCATCTAAGCCTGCCGTAGCTTTATCGGAATACTGCTGGGCTAAGATAACTCCTGCGGTAATCATACCTATACCAGCGACAAGCATACCCCACATCCAGGGCTGGGCAGCTAGAACGGCAAGGTAAGAGGCGACTAAAGCCCATGTCACTTTAATCAAATTACTTATAGATTTAATAAGTCCTGGGAGGGTAATAGCACTCAGAGAGGCAAAGGCTTTAATAAGCAGAGGTGATAATCCAGCTAGTAAGATAATCCCGCCACCCAGTAACGCAAACGTGGCTGCAACCGCTAGACCGATAGTTACTACCTTTAAGAGGACAGGGTTAAGGGTTTTAAGCCACAAGATAAATTCGTTGACCCGCTTGATAACCCAGGTGAGAGGGGGCAAGAGAACATTGCCCATCATAATAGCAAGTCCTAGAAGCCTCTCTTTCATCATATCGAATTGAACAGAAAAACTCTTGGTCATCTGCTCATAAGCAGCAGTCGAAGCCCCAGCCGCATTGCCCATTGCTTCTAGGTCGGCGGCGAACATAGCGGCATTGTCACCTGCTAACTGAGTAACAGCCTGCACACCCTCGACAGAGCCGATAAGTTGTCGTAGCATCGACAAATCCCCGCCGGTGGCTTCATACAGGGCATCCATTTGTCCTGCTAACCCGTTCGTCTCCATAGCCGCAACGCTCATTTCAAGCCCAAGAGCTTCGAGTTTCTTCTGCTGTTCGAGGGTTGGCGCAGTCATTGCCATTATTGCTTGTCTGAGTTGCGTAGTGGCTACATTGGTAGGGGTACCCTGTTTGGTTATAGTCGCTAGGGCAGCAGCGACTTCTTCGAAAGAAACGCCTGCTGCCGCAGCCATTGGGGCGACATTGAATAGAGAGGCGGCCAGTTCGTCAAAAGTTGTCCCACCTTTCGAGATAGTCATAAAGAAAACATCCGCCACATTCTGCACTTCAGATAGGGGTATCTTAAAAGCGTTGATGACTGAAGTCAGACCATTAACTGCTGTTGTGGTATCCGTTACACCGCCGATAGCAGCCTGTGAAGCGATTGTCATAAATTCAATGACATTTTCTTTTGGCACAGCCTTAGATATAGCTTGATAAAGGGCTTCTGTGGCTGCTACAGCACTTACTCCCATTTGGAAGGCGAAGTCTCTTACCTCTTCCGAAAAAGAATGGAAGGATTGCTCGGACAGGAGCATCATCGTATTGACTTCTCTCATACCCTTCTCAAAGTCAGCGGCTTGTTTGACGGCAGCACCCAATACGGCGGTAATAATCACACCGAAAGCCATAATAGAAGCTCCGGCCACCGTAAAGTTCGCTGAAATACCGTCAGTGGTTCCCTTGACCGAAGAGTCTACCTTCTTCAGTTCAGCATCTAAATCGCTAGAATCGCCGCCTATCTTTATTATTGCATCGCCCGCACTAATGGCCACGTTTCACCTTTATACCTGCCTTACTAAATAAGACTTCCTCGGATACTTTTTCAGGTAATTCCTCGCCCTTCATAATCGCCCGTTCCCGTTCCCTTCGCTCCACAAGTTTATCTACCATCAAGACAAACTCTTCGTCTGTCCAGTGTGAAATGATATAGTCTTGGGATTTGTGCCATTCGGCCAGTAGAATCTCGAATACTTGGGCTATTGAGACTGCGCCGCCGGCGGCGCCATCCGCCCCATCGACGTCACTAGCCCTGGTAGTAAAGGGAAGGCAATCGACATCACCTGTTGCCAAGCTACTGCCATCTCGGAATCCGTAGCTATTGCCTCAATATCTTCACGGGGCAACTCTCTGGCATACAAGAAAAAGAGGTCGACTATTTGGTCGGGCATAGATACCAGCATTGACTTTAAGGCTGCCTCAAACTTGTCGCCTTCATCCGATTGAACCCCTGTTACCTTCGGGAGTTCTATCATAATATCCCAGACTTTTTGCCTAAAAATCCGTGAATCCTTGATGGGCAATGGTTTTATTTCATATTCTTTACCGCCCAAGATGACCATAATAGGGTCGTGGAATATCTTTTGCTCCTCTGTTCGTTCAGCCATATTTGCTCCTTTCTTACACAGCGTTATCAACTATAGTGCAGGGGATACCGTTGGCAGGTTTTAATGCCCTGAAGGTTACGGGTACTATAGTTTTCGAGCCCTTCTTATAAGACATGCCTACCGCGCCGGTAGTCGTAGCCTTCGGTATAATTATCTCGCGGACAAAGCCGGCGGGATTAACCCCTTTGATTCTGAGGTTCATAGTTTTGTTGACGCCATTGCCGAGCCGAAGGATATTAGCGGATACCGCAGCCCCAGCCATTGCACTGCCGATATTAGCCAGTGAGCTTTCTGCCATGTTGCAGGTAACTTCCAGGGTTTCCTTAGTTATCACCCGGTCGATAGAAAAGGTTTCCTCTTCTACATCGACATCGGCTTCATCGGCGGTATAGGTCAGGGTTACGCCGTCCTCGGTATAACCCAGGTCGGTAGATGGACTGCCCAATGATATAGCTGGGCCAGTTCCACCCGGCTCTGTCGTATAGGTGATGCCAAGAACTTCAATGTCGGTAACATAGGAAGTCCTCTCCGGCGTAGCTTCCCAAAGCTCAATCCTAACCCTGGTCAGAACCCAATCCGCACAGGTAGCATCGTCGCAGAGAGCGCCGAGAGTAGCCATCTGTGTGCTCAGGTTAGCAAGAGCCCAGTTAAACAGTGAGAGTCCTGATTCGGTTTCACCGCTTACGCCAGACGGGGTCGTGTCAGCCATCGGGCAATCTTCCCAAGAAGCAATACCCGCATCAGTTTGCAGCGGGACGGCTGTTAGTTCAATCCAGCCGGGGCTATCCGGGTCTTCAAACCTAAACTCCATTTGAGCCCAGTTAGCAAGCGTAGTTTCGTCAAAGTGATAGAATCCACTGGTTGCCCACCCGTCATTCATCTGGGTAAAGGTCAGCGCCCTAGCTGTTACATCTATCTCTACATGGGTGCTGCCGTCATTTCCCGATCCCCCCTTGTAGAGCCTTACCGAATAGGTATTATCGTCATAAACTTCCCCCTCGGCGGTAGTAACCCATTCAGCCCTAGCATCATTCGGCTGTCTCACAGCCAGGGTCGCCACCCCCGTAAGCACGTTTGCTATTGTATTCGCCATGATTTTAACCTCCTCTTTTTATATTGGCGTTGCTTGAATAGCTATCTGAAAAAAGGTCAAGACTCGAAAGTAGTTTGGAATCTCATTGTCAACCAAGTCCTGCCCTTCGACCTCTTGAATTGCGCTGAGTATCCGATAGGTATCTGCTCCGATAACCACATTGACGTTCTGGATACCCTGTAGAACATCAAAGAGCGCGAGATAGACTTTCCGGGCTCCGATAGGGTTATCGTCCCAGCAGTCAAATTGAATGCTCGGCATGGGGAGTGATTCTATATGAGGGTTAGCCACACCGCCTCTAGTAAAGAAGCCCAGAGCTGGCAGAGTGCAGTTTTCGGGCAGTCGAGGACAATAGATTCTGGTCCCGACTACTGCTGTTAGAGTAGCCTGCCCAACTAAATGCGCACGGACGATAGCGTTACTGTCAGTGTTCATTACAGGTTGTCCTTTACCTTCTTAGCGAACTTGTCCTGAGTGAAGTGCATATCGAGGGCGGGCTTGAAGTAAGGGCGGGCGGGCATCTTTGACGTGCCGATTTCTAACCATCCACCATAGCCCGAAGTAGAATTGACCTGGCCGTTTAGCCCGTCAGCCATATAATCAATAGAACGGCGGTTATGACCTGTCAGATGGGGAGAACCTTTAACAGCATCTTCAGCAATATCTTTTATAGTATCCTTGACCGCCTTCACTGCCGCATCAGTGACTTTGCGTAAGACTTCGGGGGTTTTTATATTTGAAGCTATGTCTATATTTATATTCATCTTGACACCTGCCTAATACCATGGTATTATAGAGAAAAAGAAGCGTGAATTATGGTAAAGAACAAATACCCCCTAGACATTATGTGGGCATTAAGACAACATTTGGGGTTAGGCAAAGATGATACTTCCTTAGATGCTTCTATTAACAGGACACCTCACAATGTAGTCCTCGATAGAGTCTCCGCTCACAATGGGCTTTACGATTACGGTGGAACTATCAGGGGTTGGGTAAAAGACATCTATGGCATTAACCTAGAGGAGCTTTAATTTACCGAACTACCCTCAAATAACATTCCTTGTGATGCTCCACTGTGCTGTCCTGTCGAGGAGCTACCAGTAAGACTTCGTAGGTAATAGCGTCAATGACTACCCTGTCCTGCTCGGTAATATCCACATCGGCAATAAAGAGCTTATAGTCAGCTATCACTAATAAAGCGCCAACCATTACTTCCCTGCCACCAGACGCCATGAGACGGCAATCCTGGGCTGTTAAATGGTCAGCCCATGCCCCAGTAGGGTTGCCATAAGCATCTGTGCCTGTCGTGCCCCACCTCTTGACCGTGCAGGTGTTTATAAGTAGACTGTCAAAGCTCATTCCGACTCCTCTATAGGTTCGCCTTCTGGGACAGTCACTAAGTCCATAGAAGCAATCTCAAAGACAGGGGTAGAGGCATCAATCGTTCTATACTTGTCGGCCAGAGCCAGTTTGTTATCGACATTCTTTTTGGAGTAGGCGTAATCTCCTATCTTCTCTGAGGTCGCACTATCGGTAATGGAAGCCGCCCACGATTCGAGAGCTGCTGCCGCCGCCGGATAGACCGACTCACCGTTAAGGGTTAGGAATACCTGAATTTCCTCATCGGTAAAATGAGATGGCGCAACGGTGTCGGATATTAAGAGGCGCACCTTGCCTATATCGGTTGAAAGGTCATAGGTAAAGCTCATTTTGGCTCCTTATATTGAGTCCACCACCTTATCTCTTTGGCGTGGATGCACTTCTCGACAAGGCATTTATTCCCATGCCTCTGAGGACAATCTATTTCCTTGCAGTATTTAGAGTTGTAGGGCTCATAATCTTGGGACATATCTTCTCCTACATATAAGATACAGTCAGGTCAGCCGCTAGAGCCTGGTCATAGGCAATATAGATGCCTGTCGAAAACGCTATGTCATAGGTAAAGGTTATCGGCTGAACGGATATAGACGTGGTGGGGTCGAGGTGTAGAACTGCCATTACCGTTCCCGTAGCATCGACGCCATCGTAGACCGTAGCATCGCCCGCCGTAGTTAGACCATTGACTACTATCGTATGCAAGGCGCATTTCCCCGTATGAACCAATGTAGAAGCGGTAACGTGAGAGCCAGGCCAGGGAAAGTCTATTACAGGATTACTCATAGTTGACTCCTTAGTACCAAAGCCGACCAGGGGAGGGGAAAGGAGCATCAAACCCACTCCCCCGGTCAGCGAATGGCCGTTAGATTAAAGGGCTGCTACAGCGACAGGAAGCCCGCCGGCATAAGTGCCGCGCCAGTCTTCCTTGCAGCCGCCGAAGATTAAGCGTATGCGGTAGAAGATGTTGTCAGTAGCAAAGTCGCCACTGAACGGGGACATCAGGGAACCGCCGCCAACCGCTACCTTGTCGCTGGCCTTCATACAGATTTCGGGGTTTTCGTGGCCAGACATTCGAGCTGCTTCGAGCACCGCAAGCTCTCTGGGGTCGCTGAATAGATACCACTGAGTATTAGCATCGGTAGTATTCAGGATGGGTAGGTAAGGCTCTACGATAAGCTCTAAGCCCATCTGGGAGACTACGTTGGTAGTAGGATAAGGGGTAGCTATAGGAGCAGTACCAGCCCTTGTGCCATATTCAACCCACATCTTAGTAGTAGAAGTTAATATCTGGCGTGCAGTCATCTCAAGAGACGGGGGCACGACCAGATACTTTGCCCGATTCATAATAGGCTCAGTGTTGGCATCGGTGAGAGCCGCCTGATTCTCTAGCGCAGCCTCAAGATTAGCGATACTCAATAGGGCATTGCTTGCATTGACGCCATTCTCATACAGGTTAGAGGCAGCGTGAGTTCCGAGGTCGCCCGCATAAAGGGCTATAACAACCCTCTGCTCCGTGCGGTCTGCGGCCAGTGCCATCCTCTGTGGGGTGTCCTTGATAGCTCCCAGGTCGTCATTGATTATGGCTTCGTAGGAAATATCGAACTGTCGGCCATACTTCTCAACCGCCAGAGTGTACTTCGTGGTTGAGCGGCTGGAGGCAAGGTATTCGCCCTTCTCCGCTACTTTGGCCAGCACCTGGTCGCCATCGGTCATACGAAATCGGTAGTTGTCCCTAAAATCCTTGACCGTTGACATCTTGGTATATTTCGGCCAGTTGGCTACCGTGCCCTTATAGGCACCCAGCATTTCTCGCCCAAGTACATCGCCAAACAGATAAGGGAAGTCTGAGGTCGTCATAGCTTCCTTTACCAGAAATTCGTGGCGGTGTCGGGGTAGGCGTTCAACGTTACCGAGCAGATCATAAGTCTCTTTAATCTGGGCATCGGTAAAGTGTCGCCCTAGCTCCCTATTTGAAAAGAAGCCCCTGGCATCTTTTATAGTTTCAGCTAAAAGCAATTCTTGCATTGCCTTCCTCCTTGTTATTTATTTTCGGGTAACAAAAAACCCGCCGGAGCGGGTTAAGCTAAGTCGCCCTTCGTGTTAGCTTATTTTTTCGGTTCCACTTCCACAACCGCCGCTTCGTTAATGCGTGTGACTAACTCCACTTCATTACGGCTAAACCCCTTGAAGGTATCTATCGCTCTTTTAATCCTGCCCCATTCTTCATCTTCGAGTAGGATTTCATCTTCCTTGCATAACTCTAGCTTCATAGCCAGCACGTTCTGCTTAACCAGTTCAGCACCAGTCAGTTGCAAGTCTGGATGAAACAGCAGATTCAAGATTGAATCCTTGACACGATAGGGATATTCACCTTCTATCATTCGCCCAGGGTTCATCTGGTCAGGAGCCTTCAGTTTCACCGTGTAATCAGCCATATTTAGTTTACGCATTGTCTTATTACTCCTTTTTTATTTAATTTTTACTAAGCTGGTGCTGTGGTTGTGCAAAGTATCCAGTAGTAGGTGCCACTCGCAACAAACTTCAGCTTATGGGTAGCAACACAATCTGCGCTGGTAGAGAAGAGATCGTGTATGCCGACGGCGGCTGGGGTAATGTCGGAGAAGTTAAAGAGGTTGTTCATTTGCTGGCTCCCGCCCGCTAGAACTGATCTCTCCCTGCATTGTATATAGGCACACAGATAGTTGTTGATTCCGTCTGTGCAAGCATTTGAAAAGTCTAGGCACATAACGGCCATTGTATCTTGTCTCACATCTCCAGCCGTGATTTCTAGTCTAGCCTCTATGACAGATGCCCGACCATGTATCCAGTTTCCCGTCGCTGCTATAGTGAGTTTGTTATAGTTGACGCAGGCCGTGACCGCAAAGACAGTAGTTATGGACAACTCTGTATGTTGGGCTTCAACTATCCCGCCGCCCTGTGCTTCATAGTAGTATTCTCTGAAGCTGATACCGGCACGGGTACTTTCGAACGGAACCCCAGTTACGCCGACCAATTCCTCGCTATCGTCGTGCATCCAGTGAACCTTGACCGCGATGACATACGGGGTAGCACCAGCGGGAACGTTACCGAGCGCATACCCAAATAGAGTATGGGTGTTCTTGTTGTTGTTCTTGCTGATGAGAGCGGTAGTCCTATCAATATAAAGCTCGTCACCAGCTACTACAGCAACGTTACCGAGTTCATCGGTAGCATAGACTTTTAGCGCCCATATGCCCTCAGTGTCTATAGATATGAGTTCATCGGCAACAGTCCCCGTATTAAAAGCCACACCAACAATGTGCTCACCGACTACACAAGGGTGCCCCTTTACGATATAGGTATCTTCTTTTCCGGTTATGTCAGTCTCATTAACGGTGATATGTCGCCCCTCATAAGTGGAGCTAATCTCATCGTTTTCGGTGAGGACTGCACTCCCTCCATATACTCCAATTCCTGTGCTTGGCATTGTATTTTCCTCCTAGTTTATTTTTGTGTTCCTAATTATGACTGTCCCCAAAGCGCCCACCAGAACCAAATCCAGGGCACGCCCATCCAGTGAACTTTGACCGCTATGATTTCGGTCCCAGTCCCAGTAATAGTTTGCAGCTACTTCGGTTTCTTGGGCGGGTTCACCAACCATAATTATTCTCCCTATCGGCCATTAACAGCCGCATCGAGTTGCTTGTCTGACCATTCAGGATGGTCACGCTTAAAGGACTCACGTAGAGCCGCTTTGTCCTTCTCGCCTTCAGGGGGGTCGGTTTTCCCCATACCCGTGACTTTACCGGCCTCTGAAAGCTCGGCCACATAAGCCTGCTCCGCCTTGATTGCATCTTCCAGCCCGTCCGCAGTCTTTGATTCCTTGAACTGGGCCAGGACACGCTTCTTAGCAGGGTCAGGCAGGTCGGCCTTACCAACAGCCTCATCGACAGTGGCTTTGGTTTCAGCTATAGCCTTCTCATTCTCAGCCTTCTCAGCAGCTTCCTTGAGAGTCTTATTCTCTTCGGTCAGGTCGTTGATGGTTTTTTCGTTTTCCTTGATTGTCTCTTCCATCTCCATCTTGTGTTTTACCTCCTTCTGAATTTCCGCCGTTGCCTCAGTCTCGATAGTCTTAACCAAGTCAGGGCGGCGTTCACGCAGGGCCGTAATTCCTATGAGGTCTATATCGTGTTGACGGTCAGCCTCATAGAAGGTAACGACTCCACCGGCACCAGGTTCGGTAACGAAATCTACACTACGGGCAGCTATTAACTTCTCGATTACGGTAGTCTCGACACCATCAACCTTAGACTTAGTGGCCGAGCCTACTGCGTTGATAGAGATGCCCATGTTATTGAGCAACCCTTTCTCCTGCAATAAGCCGAGCTTCTCTTTAAGCCAGGGTTCGATGATTTCAGCGACTCCGGTTACGACTCCGCTTTCGTCTACCTGGACGTTACTTAATGTTGCGACCCACGCCCTAATCGACCTTTCGGGCAGCTCCCTATCCTCAGTGGGTGTAGGGTGGTCGGCATACATCTTGACGCCTTCAAATACCTTGTAGTCCCGTTGCAGCATTTCTTTGGGGTAATATCGGTCTTTTGTAGCATTGAAACCAGGTTGAATTATGATTACCTTCGCCTTCCCCTTCGAGTCCATAATGGCTTCGGTCAGGGGCACAAAGGAATTAACCATCTCCCTGGTGGCAGCTTCTTTAACCCATTTCGGCATATCGTCCTCCTCGACATCTAGCTTTCGATATTCGCCCCTTATTTTTCGTTTAACGGTAGGCAGGTCTTCAGTAGGGATAGCTACCTTTTGTCCTCTGAAACCGCCGGGGCTTAGAGCCGCAGCAGCCCTTCCGAGTTGAGCCCGGGTGACTTTCTTTTCAGGGTCTTCCCATAATCTCAGTTTCCAGGTTGAGGGCTTCTCGGCATCGGGCACATAGGCAAAGGCGGCGGCGGGGAATTGAACGCCGTCTTCTGTCTTTGTAACCGCCTGCTCCTGAAGCCACGCCAGGGTCTTATCGGCTTCCTTTGTTGCCTTCTCTATCTTGTCGGCATCGACTTCACCCTCAGATGATAAGAGTTCCTGGCAGAGTTGGAGTATTGTCTTTAGACGTTTAGAGTCGGCTACGGCATTACGCCTTCCTGCCTCTTGGACTATCTCATTGTATTTATCTCTCAGAGCTTCCATAGGCTCATAGGTAGTCTTGCGGGATACCTTTTCTGGAGCACCGAACTCTATCTTGCCCCCTTCACCCATCGTGTAGCTTGCCTTGTAGGATTGCTGATTGACACGATAGACAAATTCGGCATCCCAAATATCCTCTACATAAATATGGTCGTCATCCGAATGGCCCATTTGACCAACAATAGCCGCCTCAAGTGCCCGCCGTTTATCCTCAGCACTCATATCAGCTTCCTTAACCTTAGTCTTAACAACCATAGTCGCCTCCTTAGTTTCTTTAGCCACCCACTCATCCCCCACCTTCTCGTATTTTGTTTTGACAGCAGCCCAGGCAGTAGCGTTAGCCTTAGCCTCGTCTCCGTTGTATTGCTTGAATGCTGAATTGTAGGCAGCTATGAATATCTCTTGAGCGTGTTTGGGGAGTCCCTTAATAGCATCGGGGGGATTGTCGATTGTGTAGGGCATAGTCATCTCCAATAAAAAACCGCGGGTTATTTGCAGAAAACCCGCGGCAGATTCTTAATCTATCTATTTATTCCTACCTGCTCAACCTCGCAGGGGCTAGGGCGCACCTACAATTCTTGACTACGATGTTATTGCCGATGTATAATTGTTCTAAAGACTGGAGGTCGTAGACGTGGCCAGAATAATTGAAATCCCTAACCTTGACCAGCTTATCAGGCGCTATCAGGCTGGAGAATCGGAATTGAAATTGTCTTGCGAGTTTGGTATATGTCGGCGCACAGTCCGAAGGCGTTTGCTCAAAGCGGGCATCACCCCTCGGAATGGTAGCCAAGCCAACATTATCAGAATGAACAGGCTCTCCCCCGCCGAACGCTCTGCCTTGACTCATAACGCCCATGAAGCCGTAAGGGGTCGCTGTGTCCCTATAGCCGAGCGGGGGCAAAGAGCCAAGACCAGAGAAATCAAAGGGCTCAACATTTCTGCAATAGAAGTAGTATTTACCGATATGTTGGAAGCCAAAGGTATTTACAATATCACTCACCAGAAAGCTATCGGGGCTTATAATGTCGATATTGCCATCGAATCCCCCCGCATCGCCATAGAAATCTTTGGCGGCGGTTTTCATATGAGCAAGCACCATGCCCTTCTGCACCACAAGCGATTTCCATATATCCTCAATCAAGGCTGGACTGTAGTCATAATTTGGGTCGATGCTAGACGCTATCCTTTGGCTATCGAGGCAACTAATTATGTGGTCGCCCTCATGCAACGACTTAGCTCTCATAAAACCGCGCGGAGTGAGTATCATGTGATTAGGGGTAATGGTGAGCTTGTGCCCTCTCTCAGTGGCAATTTCAATTGCCTTCCCGTTATAGAAAGCCCGACTGCCCGCGATAGTAAGGGGCGCTTCTATTCTAACATCCGGTAGCAAACAGTTAGGATGGGCAGGTGGTCTATCATGCCCGCTACTAAAGGAATCGTCTATCGGTATCACGCCATCCCCTTCATTGCCAGCACAGATAGGACAAGGGTCGCTTGCTACCCACTCTTTGCCCTCTATATTCATTTCCTCAGCGCGGTCCAGGAAGGCTTGAGATAGGGCGTCATTGGTTTCGGTGCGGGCGATGGTCTGTGCCCTTCCCTTTGACATATCGGTAAAGGTGTGGCGTAGGTCTGAGGTTATCCCCGGCACGCCCCTCTTATTGAGTATGCCGTCTGAGATAACTGTCTTCAGCCTCGATATAGTCTCCTGGTTCATATTCTTAATGAGCCAGCCTGCACGCTCTGAGGCGTACTTGATAGCGGCTGCCATCGGCGGCCCTTCATAAGGCACACCTGCCCATTGCATCATCTGAGCCGAGCCGACCATGTAAATCATCGCCAGATGCCCGTTCAGCCTGGTAAAGTAGCTCTGGGTAATGACTCTTAGGAACGGCGCCAGTATATCGTCTGTCTCTGTACCTAGTGCCTCTTTAATCGTAGTCATTTATCTTGACCCCCGAGACATTTGCCATCTGCATCTAGGTGAACATCCATACAGGAGCAAGCATTAGCGGGACTTCTATCAGCGATTTTTACATTCCACCTGCAATCCTCATTGTCACAGGACAGAGATACCTTTTTGAGTTTGCATCCACCGCCCTCTAACCAATGAGGGCACTCCCTTGCCATACATATATAACGCCCACCCACTTTCACCCAAGTGCAACTCATTCCCCCACCTTTTCTAACAACACTACGAAGATGTGGTGTTTTTCACCAAACTTGTCATATTCCTTTTCATTATTTATATATGAGTCTAATACCTTAAATCCTAGTGTCTTCAATTGCTTAAGGTAATCTTTCCAAGCTACGGTATCCTCTGTCTTTTTCCCGTTCTTAAACTGCGTATCTCCATAGATATAAATAAATGCTACTCCGCCATCTGTGAGAACACGGTAAACTTCAGGCAATGACTTTTTTAGATTAGTCGAATGTAACACCGACAAAGTAAAGACTGCCCCAAAACCTGCATCCTCAAAGGGTAATTTTTCAACGCTGGCAACTTTGAAGGTTATCTCCGCCTTCAATTTTTTGGCATTGTTTGTAGCTAACTCAATTGCCTTCGGAACTATATCTATTGAAGTAACATCCAACCCAGACTTAGCAAAGAGAATCGAATCGCGTCCGTTCCCGCAACCTACTTCAAGAACACTTTTTATCTTATGGGCTTTCATTAAGTCTACAAATTCTTCTGCGAACTGAGATGGTTCAAGGTCTTTTGCCCAATGAGGAATCCCCTTCTTGTATTCAGCTTTCCAATCAGCAGGGGTCATTACCTCAGTAAATTCGGCATATTTGTTATATAATCGGTTAAGTGCCTTATAAGGGAAACCATCGGACAGAGCCTTGAAGTAGCCCCGCATATCCTTCTCGAAGTCGTCAGCCAGTTTTAGGTTCTTGGTCGATAGGGGATTACAGGGTAGTTTATCTTGAGCCTCTTGGAGTAGTAGGTCTAGTTCATTTGCTAGTGTCATTTACCAGTCCAAAACTACTGAACCATCAAGACGAATAAATCCCAGAATTTTACCTTTACAAGTTTCCAACCACCCCAACCACCCTGTTCCCTTTGGGTTACTATACAGTTTGACTTTCATTCTTTGACTCCTTTTCGGGCGGGAATACCCGCCGTTCCTTTCTGACCTTACCTGTGCCCTTACAGCGTTCACACCTGAGCCGTATCAAACCGTGTTCGTGTTCGATGTAGGTGAGCCCCTTGCAGGCTGGGCACGTCTTCTCATAGAATTGGCGCTTATACTTTTTCGGCATCGGCTTGCTCCTTATTTTATTGTAGCCTTGCCTATTATCTCTTTTAAGTCTTTAACCGCCCTAATCAGCTTAGCCGACTCACTTGCCGGGGCTTCCTTCCCGAGCTGGTCTATGACTTCCTGAGTGTCATTGATTCCCAGAGCCATAAGAGCCGCCTGCATAACCGCATCGGTTGAGGACAGTTCGGGCATTACAGCTAGAATCTGACTGAGCGCCTGAGCCATTGCAGCCGCCCCGTCTTCTGCTATGGGCGGGAAGTCTCTATCTACATACCACTTATCGGGGGAGATGTTATTATGAGCCAGGACTGTTTCGTCTATCTCCTGGAAAAACCCCTTCCATGTCTCTTGATATGACTGGAACTGCTTAACCATCGGGAGTTCGACTGTCTTAGCGGTGGCGAGATTGCCTATTGATATATCCCCGAAGTACTGCTCAGGGATGCCAACGGCGGCGGCTACCTGGAGTTTAATCATCCTACCGTCTTGATACGCGCCGGCTGCTCCGGTATCGGTCTTAATCGGGGTCAGGTCGGTGCCTTCATTGTGGACTGCCGTTGAACCAGCTGCCGGAGATTGTCCTTGCAGCTTGGCCTTAAACGCATCAACAGCCGCTTGGCCGCCCTTGACCTTAGCATCCCAGGCGAACTTAGCCAGAGCCAGCATAATAGCTATCCTGGACGCTAAGAAGCGCCTGTAGTAGTCTATCCAGTCGAGGGCAGGTAAGAGTAACGGATTGCCACGCTGTGATATGGTGTTATAGGTAAGGTGGGCTACCAGAGCTTCCGCATTTTGTTTGACAGACGTATTCATATTGTCAAAACACGCCTCGCCCTTCTTATTGGTGATGCTCCGGTAGATACTGACTTCGGGCTTCATTCCCTTAGTCCAGCTACGCTTATAGAACTTGACATCTTCGACATCTTCGGGATTGGTTACTATCTCGGTTATCTCAAGGGGGTCAATGCTGCGTATTTTCGATTGTTTAGGACCGAGGAAGACAGCCAGGAACACCTCGCCATCCACCAGCAGCTTATCGGAGAGCTTGCGCTGGCCTCTTGGAGAGAGTATGGCTTTATTCTCGGCTGCATTCCAGAAGCCCTCTAGGATTTCCTGAGTTGCATCTTCCGTTGCTTTGAAGGTTAGGCCTTCTCCGAAAGCATAGTCAGTCCAGATTCTTATAGCCTGACGCGCCAACGGGTCCTTCATATAAAAGACCCTTGACTTCTTTAGGTAAGCCTCGCGGTCTTTATCGGGAATAACCCAGCCCCCGCCCCCACTGAGATTCACCCAGCCGACATCCTCAAGGGCTAACTGTTGCTCAACCGTTGTAGTAGCTTCACGGATTATGTCAGCTAAGGGCTGCATTAACTTTTTGGCTTCTGCTTCACTTATCGCCATCGGTCAGCTCCATACTCTTTTTTGCTTCAAACTAGGCGGGTATCTTATCATCTTTTATCATTACGGGCTTGCCACAATAAGGGCATACCACTCCGTCTTGTCGTCCTAAATCCGGGTGGTCGAACTTGCCCTTGACTCCTATGACTTCATCTCTCCCCGCTTTGACAGAAAGACAGTGGGGGTTGTTGCATTCGTATCTAACCATCAGAAGACTCCACCACAAGAGGAACTTCATCCAGTCCAAAATAGACGGGCATACCAAGCTCCTGAGCCATCTTTACTTCTTTATCAGCACCAGGACTCTCACCTGGTAGTCTTAACACCGCATCACAGCGCTCTAGGAAGGCCGCGCCCATCTCCATCCAGTCCTCATAGGGTTTAGGGGATATGCCGTGCCAGTGATGGTACAGGTGCGGAATGAAGGGGATATAGCCACGCTCATAAAGTATATCGGCGGCTTCTAACGCCTTCTTAACATTCTTATCTGGATTACTGGAATAAGGGGCGGCAATATAGACCATTACTTTCAAGCGTCTATTATCTCTTTCTTAATCTTCTCTATCAGTGCTATTGTCTGGTCAACGTCTTCTTGATGGCGCTGGATTTCAGACTCAAGGAATAGAATAAATATCGGCGCAGTTACCTTGTCTAGTGTGCTGGGTATTACTTTATGGTGTGAGTCGAATCGCACTTAACCACCTTATGATATGCCTCAATGATATAGGGGAGGTGAGTCTTTTCTACTGCGTGGGTAAGCATAGGGAACTTCTTATTGATTGCCTTATTAGCTTCGTCTGCTATGCGTTCTAGTTGCTCATCAGTCAGCATCAGCTTATAATCTCGAACTGGTCTCTCTTTGGGTCGTTGTAGTTGTCGGGGGTGATACGGATTAAGGGGCAACCTATTCGTGAGGGTTTATAGCCTTTCATCTCTCCGTAGGTGGGGTCTTTTATCTCTCCCCTGTTAGGCTGGGCGTATGTCTTGAGCCATGAGCCGCATATCGCAGCGGCTAATCTGACGCTCTTAACCCTGCCCGCCCGTTCTACTAATCTATCCGGCGTGTAGGTGGTGATAGTGTGGAGATGTCCCATAAGGTAAATATCAGCTTCGATGTCGTTTACAAGGCGCATTAACCTGCCGAGCCTAGCCCCTTCTGTCTGTGCTGCCCCAGCTCCGTGCCAGGAATGTATCTTGACGGTATGTGTTATCTTGCCTGCCCGTCTGAATTTAAGGATATAGAATGTCTGGTAGCCTGCATAGGGAACGTTTATCTCTGTGCATAAATTACGGATTATATCGTTGTCGTGGAAGAAGTGTATCTGTTCTTCGTGGTTGCCCGTTCCTATACCGAGCCATTGTCTCTGTTGGGTGATAGGGCTAAAGATTTCTTTCGCCCGTTTTGATTGAGAGTAGACTATATTCGACTTCTCCACCCAGGGGGCAAGCCCGTTCATTCCAAATCGTTTATCGGTATGGGTTATGGAGTCGTGCCAATCACCGCCGCCCAGAGCCAAGCCTAACCTACCAAGATTAGCACACTCAACTACTTTAGCAGACAGCGCATCTTCAGCACTCTCAACCGCCCCTAGATGCGGGTCGAAGAAGGGGTAGAGGGTATAGGTGTCCTTTCTTCCGTAGTTGATTTCCTTGATGATAACTTCCATAGGTTACTGCTCCTTATAGTTCCGCTAACCCTTGCACCAACTGCATAGAGTCATAGACCACCCTAACTGATTCTTCTCGAGCCCCACCCCGCATCCAGTTAAGAGCCTGAGTAGTCGAGTCTACCTGGTCATCGAAAGCCCCGTTAGGGAAGCTCGATAGTTCCTCCAAGTAGTCATAGAGCCAGGGGGCATTGCGGGGAAGGAAAACCTTTTTAGCTTCTATCATCGGGGTAATAGACGAAGCCCTGGTTACTTTATCGCTGTCAACCTTTACGGGCAGGACGGGTAATCGAGTGTCTCTTTGAAGCTCTTGAATAAGCGACTGGCCGGATGCCATATCCTCGACCAGGCAAGCGGAGGGCTTATCCTTCTCGAACATCGCCACTGCCACCGCTTTAAGCTCCGGGAACTCTACCCGGTTGCGCCATACATTCAAGAGGTAGTAGCCGTTCCTTGCTTCACCCCAGACCGTACATACCGAGAAGTCGTTAGTCTGTTTTTTCTTGAAGGCGGTATCCCAGCTATGGATGATGCGCTCAAAGGCGGGGGGTTCATCGAAGTACTGCCACCATTCCCGCTTGAATATCTCGCCTACCGCTATTGAAGGCTCTCCCTGATATAGCGACTCAAAGGAGCGGGACCCGATACTGGACTTAAACTTCTCCAGGGTTTCAAGAGGATAGCGTTCGGGCCATAGAGCCTTGCCGTCATCGATTGCTTTAAGGTGCAGGACTTCCCATCTATCAGAGTCGGGGTTTTCTTCCTGCTGCTTTATGAGCCTGCCCACTAGGTCGTCATGGTGCCACCGGGTCATAACTATTATGATGGCCGCACCCGGGCGTTGGCGTGTATGGAAAACCGTCGTGTACCAGTCCCAGACATTATCACGGTAGGTCTTACTTGAGGCTTCGGCGGCGTCCTTTACCGGGTCGTCAATGATACCGATGTTAAAGCCGCGTCCTGTCAGCCCCCCACCCACACCCACCGCATAGTACGATCCCCCCTGTTTAGTGCCCCATTCGTGAGCCGCTTGACGCTCTGGTATTATGACTTCTTGACCGGGGCGCTCAGGGCGATGATGTACCCCGGGGAATAAGGCTCGCATCTCCGAACCAACGAATACGTCTCTGGCCTTGCGTGAATGGAACAGGGCCATCCCCTCTGCATAACCGGCTTGGGCGATATGATCTAAAGGATGTCGGCCAAGATACCAGCAGGGGAATCTACGGCTTATCATTTCAGACTTGCCATGCTGGGGGGGCATGACTACGATTAGCCGTGTTATCTCGCCCCGTTCTACCGCCTCAAGTTTATCCGCAAGGCGTTTAAGGTGTTCAGCAGGTAGGTAGTTAGGGTCGGTATATTGGCAGAAGGGTAGAAGATTATTTCGAGCTTTTATGCGGCTTTTCTTTATCTCTAGTAATTCGAGAAAGCTCGGCTTGGATGAGTTGGTCGAGTTCTTCTTCGCTAAGACTTCGGGCATCGGTTATCTCGATTCCCCCTTCTATCGGTTGGGTTACTCTGCCTTCTAAGCGCTCAAGAAGTTCCTTAACCAGTGCGGGGTTTCCAGTTGAAGCTCCCGAAAGAATTGCCCTTGCTATTGATTCCCGCCAGGTTAGCTTCTCGCCTTCCTTTACAGGCTGGTCGAGCATATCCCTTATGAGTGATGTGATACAGGCGGCTTTCGGAGTCCGGCCTTTCGGATTCCCCGATTCGCCCTTCTTGAACTTTCTCCCCTTCTGAAGGTTGGCTAGGCTTAGAGGGTTTAGCCCCCGCCTATTCCCACTCTTATTCGTCTGTTTTGCAGTTGAAAGCTCTGACATAATTTTCCTTAAAGAAAAACCCGCCGATTAAAGCGGACTGTGATTTACTGGTAGCGGGGGTTAGAGTCGAACTAACAGAGACTGGCTTATGAGACCAGTTTGAATACCGATTCTCCGCCGCTAATAAGTCGGGGCTAGGGCGTTACACAAGGTTTCATCGGCTAACTAAAAATATAGTACCGTGCCCTAACCCCGACAGACTAAAGGAGAAAATTAAAAGGCATTAAAAAACGCCTACACCGCTTAATGGGTATAGACGCAATAATGGACTCTAACATTATAGTTTAACCCTCTCTATCTGTTTTGTCAAGGGTTTATGTACCAAACTTCCAATTACTTTACGATACCGCCTGGTTGCCTTCCACTCCTCATAGCTTAGACCTCCCCGCTTCTGAGTTTCTATCCACCTGGGTTTACTTCCTGAAGCACAGTACCAGAGGACTTTATTTATCCGGCGGCGCACATAGTCTAAATCCATACAGCGTTCTTTAGCGATCTCTTCTTCTGTTTTGCCGTTTATCTTCTGCTCGACCAGAAAACCATCCAATCCACAGTGCTTGACTCTTATCTCCAATTCAGCAATAACTAGGCAAGGATTCTCGAATGGAGCGCGGTTACTGATACCACTTGAAATAGGTGTGTCGAGGTAATCGGAAGGCAGCCCCCCGGGCCAGCGCCCTTCTCTTAAATCTTGAGCATAGAGTATTATCCATTCCACCCCCGCCCTGTCGTATCTAAGAGTCCGGGGAGTGTAATCTACCACCAGCGTTCCCTATAGCTTTTAAGGGGGGATTTACTCAATATTTAGCTCCATTATAGCCTTCATAAGATACTTCCCTATGTATTCGGTGTAGGCTGGGGGGATGGCTTCACTAATTTCTCCCCCCGACATCCACTCAATCCCCATAGCAACGCCATAGTGTTTCATAGCACCCTTTTCTATCCCATCACGCTTTCTTGATGGAGCTTTGTAGGGATTCAACGGCCATTGGCTATGGTTACAGTCCTTTGCGGGTCTTGGAATAGCAAAGGGGCTTAGAAATAATCGGTGTCTCCATACTCTATCCAAACCCAGCATAGTCCCACAGAGCATTAGCCCAAATTCACCAAAGAGTGTCGGGCTTTGTGGGATAGGTGCGCCCACAACATTTTCAATAATCCACACTTTCCCTTGCAACCTATCTTTGACAGCATCAATCAGCATAGGATATTTCCCTTCGGAAACCAACCCCTGAAGATTCATAGAAT
>Ga0307377_10000803_pt1 | contig 41664 bp, 42 predicted proteins | sample TR3MG_FD_202535 | JGI IMG/M metagenome (GOLD analysis project Ga0307377, IMG submission 202535) | Soil microbial communities from Risofladan, Vaasa, Finland - TR-3 | ecosystem: Environmental > Terrestrial > Soil > Coastal area > Acid sulfate soil | place: Finland: Risofladan, Vaasa | collected...
GCAAGCCGCCGAAGGTCATCAACGTCGCAATTGCGCATAAATTGTTGAGGCAGGCCTTCGCGGTGGCAACGACCAATGCGCCTTTCTCGACAGAATATGCTTGACGAGAAGCACAGTTCATTGCGAGGCGCGCAGCGACGCGGCAATCCAGAAATGCCTGCTTAATCAAAGCGCTCGCAATGACGGCCATATCGAATTAATCAGCGCATCCCTAAAGAGTGAGTTTCAGTCGGGCGCAGGCGGTTCTTCGCGCTTGTCCGACATCACCAGCGCCATACCCACGGCCGCCAGCACCATCCACAGCACCGCCGCCCAGATCCCCAGGGCGTCCGACAACGGCCCCATAAAAAACAGCGTCAGCATGGCCACCACCAGCACCGCATTGCCGATCCAGAAGTTGTGACTGCGTTTGCCGATATTCAATTGACGCTCCAAAATTCCTAAGCCTGTCCTGCCACCCAGTGGCAGCGGACCCAATGCCCGTCGCCCAGCTCGGTCTGCTCGGGGTAGGTTTGCCGGCATACTTCCATTGCATGCGGGCAGCGCGGGTTGAAATGGCAGCCATCAGGGGGGTTGAGCGGCGATGGCTGGTCTCCAGCCAGGCGAATGATGCCCGGCCCGGTCTGCGCCTCGATGCGCGGCACCGCACTCACCAGCGCCTGCGTGTAGGGATGGCGCGGCGCGCGCAGCACGTCGGCCGCGACGCCATGTTCGACGATGCGCCCGAGATACATCACCGCCACCTCGTGCGCCAGATAATCGACCACCGCGAGGTTGTGGGTGATGAAGAGGTAGGCCAGCCCCAGGCTGTCCTGCAGATCCTTCAGCAGGTTCAGGATCTGTGCCTGCACCGAGACGTCGAGCGCGCTGGTCGGCTCGTCGCAGATCACCAGCCGGGGCGACACTGCGAGCGCCCGCGCGATCGCGATGCGCTGCCGCTGGCCGCCGGAGAACGCATGCGGATAGCGGCCGCCGGCATCGTCCGGCAGCCCGACCTGATGCAGCAGGCGCGCCACCGCGTCGCGGCGGTCGGCGGCCGCGCCGATGCCCAGCGCGTCCATGCCCTCGAGCAAAATATCCGCCACCCGCATGCGCGGATTAAGTGAGCTGAACGGATCCTGGAACACCATCTGCGCCTGCCGCCGCAGGGTGGGGACATTCTTCGCGATCATGGTCTCGCCGCCCAGCACAATGCTGCCCGCGGTCGGCTCGATCAGCCGCAGCAGCGCCTTGCCCACGGTGGTCTTGCCGCAACCCGATTCACCCACCAGCGCCAGCGTGCGGCCCGCCTGGATGTTCAGCGACACGCCGTCGACTGCGCGCACGTGGCCCACGGTGCGCTGGATCAGGCCGCGCCGGATCGGAAAATGCACTTTCAGTCCGTCCACCTGCAGCAGCGATTGTGCAGCCTGTTTTACCGAATGTGCGGTGCGTTCGCGCGCGCTGCGCGCAGGCAAGGTGCCCGCCAGGTGGCAACGCACCCGCTGATCGTCGATCACCTGCCAGCCGGGCGATTCAGCGCGGCAGCGCGCAAGCGCAAACGGACAGCGCGGCGCAAAGCGGCAGCCGCGCATCGGACCGTCGAGCGGCGGCACCTGGCCGGGAATCGTGACCAGCCGGCCGCTGTCGCCGGGGCGCGGCAGCGCCTCGAACAGCATGCGGCTATATGGGTGCTGCGGGCTGGCGAAGAACGCGTCGCGCATACCCTCCTCCACCAGCTCGCCGGCATACATGACGCCCACGCGATCGGCATTCTCGGCCACCACGCCAAGGTCATGCGAGATCAACAGCATGCCCATCCGCTGATCGGCCTTGAGTCTGCGCAGCACGTCGAGCACCTGCGCCTGGATGGTTACGTCGAGCGCCGTGGTCGGCTCGTCGGCAATCAGGAGTTGCGGCCGGCCGGCCAGCGCCATTGCGATCATCACCCGCTGGCGCAGCCCGCCCGAGAGTTCGAATGGATAGGTGTCGAGCCGGCGCACCGCGTCCGGCACGCCCACCGCATCGAGCAGCCCCCGCGCAGCGTCGCGCGCAGCCTGCCCGCTGAGGTTCTGGTGCAGCGCCAGCGCTTCGCCGATCTGTTCACCGACCTTGATGACCGGATTCAACGCCAGCATCGGCTCCTGGAAGATCATCGCCATCTGCCCGCCGCGCACGCGCCGCATGTCGCGCTCGGGTAGGGCCAGCACATCGGTTTCGCCAAGCTGCACGCTGCCCGAAATCACCCGGCCGCCATCCGGCAGCAGCCGCATCAGCGACAGCGCAGTGATCGACTTGCCACAGCCGGATTCACCCAGCAGCGCATAGGTTTCGCCTGCCGCAACCCGAAACGACACGCCATCGACCACGCGCACCCGACCGAAGCCGGTAACGAGATCGCGCACCTCGAGCAGAGGTTTCATCGACGTCCTCCCAGACGCGGGTCGAAGGCATCGCGCACGCCGTCGGCAAACAGGTTGGCGGCCAGCACCAGGGTGAACATGAAGGCGAACGCCGCGCCGAGCTGCCACCAGACGACCGGCTCGCGCGCCAGTTCGAGGCGCGCGCCGTTGATCATGTTGCCCCAGCTGTACATGGCGGGATCGACGCCGACGCCGATGTAGGACAACACCGCTTCGGCCAGCACCAGGCCGGAGAAATCGAGCACGATGGCGATCAGCACCAGATGGAACAGGTTGGGGAAGATGTGGCGGCTGATGATGCGGGCGTTCGATACGCCAAAGGCACGCGCCGCCTCGACGTAGTCCAGCGTTCGCAGCTTCAGCGATTCGCCGCGCAAGAGACGCGCAAGACCCGTCCAGCTGGTCACGCCCATGATGAGGCAGAGCGCCAGCAGGCGGATGTCGGCACGCGCGGCAGCGGTATCGAAAATGTCGGGATTGGATTCGATATAAACCTGCACGATGAGCACCGCCGCGGCGATCAGCAGCACGCCGGGGATCGAATTCAGCACGGTGTAGAGGTACTGGATGACGTCGTCCACCCAGCCGCGAAAGTAGCCGGCGGCGATGCCGAAACCGATCGCCAGCGGCAGCGTGACCAGGGTGGTCAAGGTGCCGATGACCAGGCCGGTGCGGATGCTCTTCAGGGTGATATAGAGCACGTCCTGCCCGACCTTGTCGGTGCCGAAGACATGGTAGCCGGAGGCCAGCTGCGCCAGCGTGCCGCCGAGCACCAGCAGCAGCGCCACCATGAGAACAAGCGTCCGCCCCGGCCAGTTCAGGTCGCCCTGTCGCCACGCCGCCAGCCACGCGCCCACTGAAACCTGCGTCCGCCGCGCCCGCCACCCGGCCAACAGGCCGAACAGCAGCAGGCTCGCCAGCCCCCCCTGCGTGGCGCCGACGAGCGTGCGGCGGGTGATATCCGGCAGTCGCTCATCCGCGTGTTGCAGGTGCGCGCCGCCGTATTGCAGGCGCGGATAATCGCGCACCGTCGCGCTGTCGCGCTCGACGAACTCCTTGGCGTACAGTTGCATCGCCAGCGGGGCCGAGTAGGTTTTTTCCTGCCGCGCACGCAGCTCGCTCGTCAGCGCGTCGAACACGGACAGCACCTCGACCGAATAGTGCGGCGCATCGGCCGGGCTGTCGGTCAGCTGCGCCCGATAATGCAACGAGTCGAGCAGGCCGATGACCACGAACACGCCCAGCACCAGTGCCGCCCCCATCGCCATCGGGCGCTGCGCCACCATCCTCCACGGCGCCAGCAAATGTTCGTGGCGGCGGATCAGCCACACCAGCGCCAGCACCACCGTCAGCAGCGCGAAGATCAGCGCATCGGTCCACAGGATAACGGGCTGGATGGTCATCTTGAAGAAAGCCCATTAACCACAGAGGCGCAAAGACACAGAGGAAAATCAAAGCAATGCAATGCCTTAACACCCTTCTCTGTGCCTCTGTGTCCCAAGGGATACCGTCCCTGCGAGACATATCTCTGTGGTGAGGGGTTCATACTCATTGCAGCCGAACCCGCGGATCGACCCACGAATAGGAAATGTCGGTGAGGATCAGGCCGACGATGTAGAGGAAGGAGCCGAGGAACACCATCGCCCTCACCACAGCGAAATCCTGCGCCTGGATGGCGTCGATGGTGTAGCTGCCCAGCCCCGGAATGCCGAAGAAGGATTCGGTAATCAGGCTGCCCATGAACAGCAGCGGCAGTACCACCACCGCACCGGTGAGGATCGGGATCATGCCGTTTTTCAGCACGTGGCGAAACAGCACACGCCCCTCGGAGAGCCCCTTGGCGCGCGCGGTGCGCACGTAGTCCTTGCCGATTTCCTCGAGGAAAATTGTGCGGTACCAGCGCGAGCCGCTGCCGATCCCCGCCACCACACCGACCAGCACCGGCAGCAGGATGAAGCGGATGCCGTCGATGCCGCCGGCGAATCCCGAGATCGGCAGCAGGTTCCACAGTTTGGCAATGAAATACTGTCCGGCGATGATGTAAAACAGCCCAGATATCGACATCAGCACCACGCAAAGCACCACGCCCCACAGATCGAGATAGGTGGTACGGAAGAACACCATCAGCAGGGCGAAGCTGACGTTGACCAGCAAGCCGATGACAAACACCGGCAGCGCAATCGCCAGGCTCGGCCCCATGCGGGTACGGATTTCGTTGCCGATGTTGCGTCCGTCATCGCCCTTGCCGAATTCGAACACGAACATGGCAGCCGAGTGCTTGAAGAAAATCGTGTCGGTGAGCTGCGCACTGCCGGTAGCCTGCGCATTCAGCAGCAGCGGCTTGTCGTAGCCGTGCTCGACCTTCCAGCGCTCGATCGCTTCAGGCGTCACGTGCTTGGCGCCGAGCTGTAGCCGCGCCATGTCGTCCGGCGTGTTGACGACGAAGAACAGTGCGAAGGTCAGCAGGTTGACCCCGATCAGGATCGGGATGGCGTACAGCAGGCGGCGCAGGATATAGGCCAGCATCAGGCGGTTTTCCTCTCATGCCGCCGCCAGCCGATCACCGCCGGCGCGATGACGGCCATCAGCGCTGCGACCAGCAACACGATCGGCCACAGCACCGGGTGATTCCATTCGGCGCGCCGGCTTGTGCGCAGGTCGGGGTCGATGCGGCGATACTTGAGCGTGTTGTTGGCCATCAGGTTGGGCTTGACGTTATGTACCCAGCCGTGGCGCAGGCCGAAGGACTTGGGGTAGTAGGCGAAGATCCACGGCGCGTCGCGGCGCACGATCTCCAGCATGGCGTCGATCACCTGCTGACGCGCGGGGCCGTTGTCCATGTCCTTCATGCGCTCGAACAAAAAATTGAATTCAGCACTGTCGTAGTTGGCCGCATTCTCGCCGCCGCTGCCCACCTTCTTGTGCGGCCCGTACAACAGGAACAGGAAGTTCTCCGGGTCTGGATAGTCGGCGTTCCAGCCCCATTCGAACAGCTGCGCGTTGCCCTTGCGGATCTTGTCCTGGAAGCGGTTGTAGTCGGTGCCGCGCACCACCAGCTGCACATTGAGCTTGTCGAGCTGCTTCTTCATCCAGTCGAGCCGCGACTTGGCATCAGGCCCGCTCGCCATGGTGTCGAAATACAGCACCAGCGGCTCGCCCGTCTTCGCATTGCGCCCGTTCGGGTAGCCCGCCTCGGCCAGCAGTTTCCGGGCGTCTTCGATCGGGCGGCGCTGGATGCTGCCGTCGCGCGCTTCGTACACGTAGGGGTTCAGCCCGGCCACGCCCTCGACATAGCCGAACAGCCCCGGAGGGATCGGTCCCTGCGCAGGGATGCCGCGGCCATTGAGAAAAATCGAAATGAATTCATCGTAGTCGAACGCGATGGAGAGCGCCTGCCGCAATTTCTGGCGGTCTTCGCCCAAACCCCCCACCACCGGATCGAGCATGTTGAAGCCGACATACCAGAGCGAAGCCGCCACCGCGGTGATGAGGTGGATGTCCTGCTCGCGCATGCTGTCGGTCAGCTGCGGATCGCCGCCGGACGTGAATTGCACGGCCTGGTCGAAGCTGTCGGAGCTGATCCCGGAGCTGTCGTAGTAGCCCTGCAAAAACTTGCTCCAGTAGGGAATGGTTTCCTTCTCCAGGCTGTAAATGGCTTCGTCGACAAACGGCAGCGGCTTGCCGGCGTCGGCCAGCCGGCCGGCACGGCGGTCCTCCTCGCTGCCTTCCCCCGGATAGGTTTCGCCGTGGAAGTGGGGATTCTTCTTCAGCGCCATACGGCGGTTGGGATCGTTCTGCGCCAGATAATAGGGCCCGGTGCCGACCGGCTGCCAGTCGAGCGTGAGGTTCTTGTCGGCCATGCCGGGCTGCGCGTAGAACACCTCTGCTTCCCACGGCACCGGCGCAAAGAACGGCATCGCCAGCCAGTAGATGAACTGCGGGTATTTGCCCTTGATGCGGATGCGGTAGGTGTGGCGATCCACCACTTCGGCCCCTTCAAGCGGGAAGTCGTCGAGCTTCAACGCCGCATCGGGATCAGCCTTGGCGACTTTTTCAAGCATTTCGCCCAGCGCCTTCAGGCCGACGATGTGCTCGCTCATCAGGCCGAAAATCGGCGAGCTGAGCCGGGGGTTGGCCAGCCGCTTGATCTGGTACACGTAATCCGCCGCCACCAGTTCGCGCGTGCCGCTGTGCTCGAAATCCTGGATACGGGTATGTTTGGCGATATCCGCGGCCGTGAGCGCGTGGTAGCGGTAGCGTCCCGCCGCATCGCGCGCAAACGCCGGATGCGGCTGGTAGCGGATACCGGGGCGGATGCGAATTTCGTACGCGGTCTCGGCGATCGACGCTGCCGGCGCATCGTCCGGCAGCGCTTTCCCGGCGGCGTCGAAATAGCGCGGTCTGGGCACTGCCTCGGAGGTCAACGGGACCAGCGTGTAGGGACGTTTGAGGAAGTGGTATTGCAGCGGCGGTTCGTAAATCTGCCCGGTGAACTCGATCTCGTCGGCGCTGTATGAGCGTGCCGGATCGAGATGCTTGGGGCGCTCGGAAAATGCGCTGTAAAGCACATTGGCGTCAGCCTGGCTGCCCGGATAGGGGTTATTCCAGTTGTCGGAGCAGCCTGCCATCAGGCCTAGCCCCAGCAGGCCCATCCCCAATAAAATCGCCCCGATGCGCACCATCTCGCAAGTGTACCCAAGCACGCCGCCAACGTCAGCCGTTATAATCCCGTGCTACATAACTTTCTTCGAGACCATCATGGGATTTCTTGCAGGAAAACGTTTGCTGATCACCGGCGTGATATCCAACCGTTCGATCGCGTACGGCATCGCCACCGCATGCCAGCGCGAAGGCGCCGAACTGGCCTTCACCTACCAGACCGATCGCATCAAGGATCGCGTCACCGAATTCGCCCAGGAGTTCGGCTCCAGCCTGGTGTTCCCGTGCGACGTCGGCAGCGACGCGCAGATCGACGCGCTGTTTGCCGACCTCGGCAAACACTGGGACAGCCTCGATGGGCTGGTGCATTCGATCGCGTTTACACCGAAGGAAGCCCTCACCGGCGATTTCCTCTCCGCGGTCACCCGCGAAAATTTCCGCATCGCCCATGACATCAGCGCCTACAGTTTCGCCGCGCTGGCCAAAGCCGCTCTGCCGATGATGGAAGGCCGCCAGGCCGCACTGCTGACGCTGACCTATCTCGGTGCGGTTCGCTCCGTGCCCAACTACAACGTCATGGGACTGGCCAAGGCCAGCCTTGAATCCGGCGTGTATTACATGGCGCAAAGCCTCGGCCCCAAAGGCATCCGCGTCAACGCCATCTCGGCCGGTCCGATCAAAACGCTGGCCGCCAGCGGCATCGCAAACTTCGGCGAGAAGCTCGACATCGCCGCCAAGAACGCGCCACTGCGCCGCAATGTGACCATTGACGAGGTCGGCAACGTCGCCGCCTTCCTGCTGTCCGACCTGGCCTCAGGCATCACCGGTGAAATCACCTACGTCGACGCAGGCTTCAACACCACCGCCGGCGCCGAAAGCTGACTCGTTTTTTTCATCCAATAAAAAACGCGCCTCGGGGCGCGTTTTTTATTGCTTCCCGCAACCCGGTTTATCTGCCTTCGATCGCATTGGGCTGGATTTTCACTTTTTGCCCGACGGTAATCAGCGCGACCATCGCCTTCATGTCCGCACGCTGCTGCGCCTGCACGACGCCGGACTCGATCGATGCCAGCAGCATGGGGTCGAGCGCAGGCGCCTCCAGCACGCGGCTCACCCGCACGATGCGATAAATGCCGTCAGGGCGAGTAAAGCCGGTGTAGGCCGGCAGCTTGTCGGCGCTCACCCGGAATACCGCCTTGGCGCCGGCGGCATCCAGCACAGCCGAAGCCTGACGCCCGACTACCTGGAAATCCGACCAGTTCAAGTTCGCTTCCTCGCCTTTGGCCAGAACCTGGACCGTAGCCTCGCCTTTTTGCGCCAGCAGCCGTGCGCTCTGCGCGGCACGCAGTTTGGCCTCGATAGCCACCGACACTTCGGCTAGCGGACGCAGCCGCGCCGGGCGATGCTCCACGATCCGCGCAGCCACCAGGGTGCCGGGCTGAACCTCGATGGCCTCGGTATTCTGCCTGGATTTGATTGATTCCTGGCTGAACAGCGCGGCCGACAGTGCGGGATGATTGAATGGCGACGGTGCATTTTTTGCGGTCATCCAGCCGCTTTGCTTGACGGTCAGCTTGGCAGCTGTCGCTGCGGGCTGCAGGGAGGTCGCATTTTCGTACACCAGATTGCTGAAGTTCTCGGCCAGATCGGCAAACATCTTCTGCGCCTGCTGCCTGCGCAACTCGTCCACAACCGCCGCACGCACCTCGGCCAGCGGTGCGGTCTGCGCAAGCTCGACGCCATCCAGGCGGATGATGTGATAGCCGAAATCGCTTTCGACCGGGCCACGGATTTCATTCGGCTTCATGCTGAATACGGCATCCTCGAAAGGCTTGACCATCATGCCGCGGCCAAAGCTGCCAAGACTGCCATCCTGTGCAGCCGAGCCGGGATCCTGCGATTCGGTGCGCGCCAGCTCGGCGAAACGCTCCGGTGTTTTCTGCAGGGCTTGAATCAGTTCGGCTGCTTTTGCCTTGGCCCGAGCGCGCGTTGCGGCATCCGAATTTTTATCGACGGCAATCAGAATATGGCTCGCACGACGCTGCTCGGGTTGCCCGAACTGCGCAGCATTGGCCGCGTAGTAATCCGCCACCGCCTGCTCGTTCACGGCAATGCCCGCTGCCACACTTGCGATGTCCAGCACCAGTTGCTCGGCGCGAATCTGCTCTGGCTCGGTGAATTCGGTCTGGTTGGCCGCGTAATACTGTTCCACGTCGGCGGTCGTCACCTGGATCTGCGACGCCACCGTAGAAGCCGGCAGATCCGCCCAGGCGATCTCGCGTTGCTGCGCCACCAGGTGGGCAATCTGCGTCAGCGAGGTATTCGAGGGGAAGGCCGCGAGCGAAACCGGACTGGTAATGGCCTCGAGCATGAAGGCCTGGCGCAATTCATTTTCAAACTGGGCAGGCGCGCGGCCGTTCTGACGCAGCACCGCCTCATAGCGCTGCTGCGAAAATGTGCCGTCCTGCTGGAAGGTCGGAATCTGCCCCAGCACCGATGCAACATACGCATCCGGCGCCAGGAACCTGAGCTTCTGCGCTTCCAGCAGCAGCGCCTTGCGCTCGATCAGGTTATCGAGCACCTGTCTGCGAAAGTCGGCTGTTTCGGTGACGGCGGGATCAAATGCGGGGCCGCGCGCCTCGCGCATGCGGTCACTCTGCGCCTGGATTTCCCGCGTCAGCTCTTCACGCGAAATCCTCACATCCCCGACCTCGGCGATCTTGCCGCCGCTTTTGTCACCCGATATGTAGGAATCCACGCCGAACAGGGCGAAGGTAACAATAATCAAGGCCAGTATGACTTTGGCCAGCCAGCCCTTTGCATGCCTGCGGATTGCTTCGAGCACGGTCTTCTACTCCGAAAAAAATCGCCAGCGCGAATTTTCGCGCACTTTGCGTCTCGCGTCTCGCCTTGCTGTGATGAAAAGACGCTGTATGAAATGAAAAAAGGCGAACTTGCGTTCGCCTTTTAGATGTTGGCGGAGTGGACGGGACTCGAACCCGCGACCCCCGGCGTGACAGGCCGGTATTCTAACCAACTGAACTACCACTCCCTGATGCTACAAAAAAACGTCGGTGAACACCGTTTCACTGCATAAAATCGACTGCTTGTCCTTGATCCCCGCTGGTGGGTGCTGAGGGGCTCGAACCCCCGACATTCGCCGTGTAAAGGCGACGCTCTACCAGCTGAGCTAAGCACCCGACGAAGCCAAAGATTCTACAACAGATTCCCGACCTTGCCAAATGCAAACTGCATTTTTTATTAATTGATGGCGTCCTTCAGCCCTTTGCCTGCACGGAACTTCGGCACTTTGGCAGCCTTGATCTTGATGGCAGCACCGGTACGTGGATTGCGGCCCATGCGTGCGGCGCGCTTGCCAACATAGAAACTGCCAAAACCCACCAGCGTCACCATGTCTCCTTTCTTCAGCGCTTTCTTGACCGCTTCAACCGTTGCATCCAGCGCACGGCCGGCAGCAGCCTTGGAAATATCAGCCGAGTCGGCGATGGCATCAATCAATTCGGATTTATTCACGTGTTATCCCCTTCGCTCAAGTGGTACAGGAAAACCCCTGTGGGGGCTTTTATAGCAACCCGCAAAACCTTGTGTCAAGCGGTTTTCCGGGTAGGCACAAAAAAACCCCGCGACTGGCGCGGGATTCCGGGGAGCGATTAAAAAAACACTCAGTGCTTGATTGCCGCGGCGGTGGTTTTTTGCTCTTCCGGCACGGCAATTGCAGGCGTTTCCGCTTCAGGCTCATCCTGCAAGGGCTCGGGCGCATGTTCCAGTGCCAATTCAAGAACCTGGTCAATCCACTTGACCGGATGAATATCGAGCTTGTTCTTGATGTTGTCGGGAATCTCGATCAAATCCTTGACATTCTCGTGCGGGATCAACACCGTCTTGATGCCGCCACGATGCGCGGCCAGCAGTTTTTCCTTCAGCCCGCCGATCGGCAGCACTTCGCCCCGCAACGTAATTTCGCCGGTCATCGCCACATCGGCACGCACCGGAATCCCGGTGAGGACCGATACCATCGAGGTGCAGATTGCGACACCCGCCGACGGACCGTCTTTCGGCGTTGCGCCTTCCGGCAGATGAATGTGGATGTCGCGCTTTTGATAGAAGTCGTCCTGGATTCCCAGCTTGCGCGCACGCGAGCGCACCACGGACAGCGCGGCCTGAATGGATTCCTGCATCACCTCGCCGAGTTTACCGGTCGTGATCGTCTTGCCGCGACCCGGCAGCGAGACCGCCTCGATGGTCAGCAGTTCGCCGCCCACCTCGGTCCACGCCAAACCCGTCACCTGCCCCACCTGGTTCTTCTGTTCGGCGACCCCAAAGCTGACGCGCCGCACCCCGAGGTATTTCTCCAGATTGCGCGACGTGACCGAGATTCGGGTCGATTGCTTCTTCAGCAACAGGGCCTTGACGGCCTTGCGGCAGATTTTTGAAATTTCCCGCTCAAGGCTGCGCACGCCGGCTTCGCGCGTGTAGTAACGCACGATGTCGCGAATGGCCGATTCGGCTATAACGAGTTCGCTTTCCTTGATGCCATTGACCTTGAGCTGCTTGGGCACCAGGTAGCGCATCGCGATATTGATTTTCTCGTCCTCGGTGTAGCCCGACAGGCGAATCACTTCCATCCGGTCCAGCAAGGGCGCGGGCAAATTAAGCGAGTTGGCGGTGGCAACGAACATTACGTCGGACAGGTCGTACTCGACCTCGATGTAATGATCCTGGAAGGTGTGGTTCTGCTCGGGGTCGAGCACTTCCAGCAGCGCCGAAGACGGATCGCCGCGAAAATCCTGCCCCATCTTGTCGACTTCATCGAGCAGGAACAGCGGATTTCTCACCCCGACCTTGGTCAGGCTTTGCAGGATCTTGCCCGGCATCGAGCCGATATAGGTGCGGCGGTGACCTCGAATCTCGGATTCATCGCGCACCCCGCCCAGCGCCATGCGCACGAACTTGCGGTTGGTCGCACGCGCGATGGACTGGCCGAGCGAGGTTTTGCCGACGCCGGGGGGACCCACCAGGCAGAGGATCGGCGCCTTGACCTTGTCGACGCGCTGCTGCACCGCAAGATATTCGAGGATGCGTTCCTTGACCTTGTCGAGGCCGTAGTGGTCTTCGTCGAGCACGCGCTCGGCCTTGACCAGATCCTTGCTGATCTTGGTTTTCTTCTTCCACGGCAGGCCGACCATGGCCTCAATGTAGCTGCGGATCACGGTGGCTTCGGCCGACATCGGAGACATCATGCGCAGCTTTTTCAGCTCACCCATGGCCTTGGCTTCCGCCTCCTTGGACATGCCGGCCTGCTTGACGCGGCTTTCCAGTTCCTCCAGTTCGGCGCCTTCCTCGATGTCGCCCAGTTCCTTCTGGATCGCCTTGACCTGCTCGTTCAGGTAGTACTCGCGCTGACTCTTCTCCATCTGCCGCTTGACGCGGCCGCGGATGCGCTTTTCCACCTGCAGAATGTCAAGCTCGCCTTCCAGCAGGCCGAGCAGGTGTTCGAGGCGCTTGTTGACGCCGATCATCTCCAGCACTTCCTGCTTCTGTTCCAGCTTCAGCGGCAGGTGCGCGACAATGGTGTCGGCCAGTCGGCCGCCCTCGTCGATGCCCGACAACGAGGTGAGGATTTCCGGCGGAATCTTCTTGTTCAGTTTGACATACTGATCGAACTGCGTCAGGAGGGCGCGGCGCATCGCCTCGACTTCCACCAGTTCTTCGCCCTCGGCGGGCAGGATTTCGGCACGTGCGGAGAGATGGGTCTCGGCATCGGTGACTTTCAGCACGCGGGCACGCTGATTGCCTTCGACCAGTACCTTGACGGTGCCGTCCGGCAGTTTCAGCATTTGCAGGACAGTGGCCACGCTGCCGGTGTCGTACAGGTCTTCCGGTGTGGGGTCGTCCTGGGCGGCGGTCTTTTGCGCGACCAGCAGGATGCTCTTGCCGGATTCCATCGCGGCTTCCAGCGCCTTGATCGATTTGGGACGGCCGACGAACAAGGGAATGACCATGTGGGGGAACACCACCACATCCCTAAGCGGCAACAGCGGTAGATCGACCTGTTCCTTGGATACGTTGTCGCTCATCATGATTTCCTGGTAAGAGTTGAGGAAAGGATGCGCGGCATTCAACCACGCTCTACCCGTAAAGGGCAGGCCGTGGTTGTCCCCGCAAGGGGGAGGCCGTGGTTGTAAAGCCGACAAGTCGGCAACAACCACGCTCTAAAGCCGAAAAATCGGCAACAACCACGCTCATCCATAACTGGGGGGCATAGGTTGGAATTCAAGATGGCTGACAGGTTCCCCGTCAGCCATTCGATATTCAGGCTCCGGCGGCCAGCGGTTGCTCGCCCTGGTCCGAGTAAATCAGCAAGGGCTTGCCGTCGCCGCCGATCGTTCCGTTGTCCACCACAACCTTGCTGACGCCCTTGAGCGATGGCAGGTCATACATGGTATCGAGCAGGGAATGCTCGATGATCGAACGCAGGCCGCGTGCACCGGTGCGTCGCGCCAGCGCACGCTTGGCGATGGCATTCAGCGCGTCCTCGCGGAATTCGAGTTCGACGCCTTCCATTTTGAAGAGCTTGATGAACTGCTTGGTCAGCGCGTTCTTCGGCTCGGTCAAAATCTGCACCAGCGCGGCCTCATCCAGTTCGTCCAAGGTTGCGACCACCGGTAAACGTCCGACAAATTCCGGGATCAGGCCATATTTAATGAGATCTTCGGGCTCGACCTGGTGCAGCAATTCGACGTCGCGCTTGGTTTCGTCGACATTCTTGACCTGCGCACCAAAGCCGATGCCACCTTTTTCAGTACGGCCGCGAATGACCTTTTCCAGCCCGCTGAATGCACCGCCGCAAATGAACAGGATGTTGCTGGTGTCGACCTGCACGAATTCCTGGTTCGGATGCTTGCGTCCGCCCTGCGGCGGAACCGAAGCGGTAGTGCCTTCGATCAGTTTCAGCAGCGCCTGCTGCACGCCCTCGCCAGACACGTCGCGGGTAACCGAAGGGTTGTCGGCCTTGCGCGAAATCTTGTCGATTTCATCGATGTAAACAATGCCCTGCTTGGCCTTCTCGACATCGTAATCGCATTTTTGCAGCAGCTTCTGGATGATGTTCTCGACATCCTCACCCACATAACCGGCTTCGGTCAGCGTGGTGGCGTCGGCAATCACGAACGGCACGTTCAACGTGCGTGCCAGCGTTTGCGCCAGCAGGGTCTTGCCGGAGCCGGTCGGGCCGATCAGCAGGATGTTGCTCTTGGCCAGCTCGACTTCGCCAGTGTCGGCGTTGCTGCGCAGGCGCTTGTAGTGATTGTAGACGGCAACCGCGAGCGCTTTTTTCGCCGGCCCCTGGCCGATCACGTATTGATCGAGCATGCCGCTGATTTCGTGCGGCGTCGGCAAGCCGGAACCACCGCTCTTTTGGGTGTCGGCCTGCTGGATTTCTTCACGGATGATGTCGTTGCATAGTTCGACGCATTCATCGCAGATGAATACCGACGGCCCCGCAATCAGCTTGCGTACCTCGTGCTGGCTTTTGCCACAGAAGGAGCAGTAAAGAAGTTTGTCGCCCGAGCCTTTGTCTGCCATACCCGTTCCTTGCTTAATTGCCTGATGCTTCGTTGCGGCTGATCAGCACCTTGTCAATCAGACCGTAATTCACCGCCTCGTCCGCGCTCATGAAATTATCGCGGTCAGTGTCGCGCTCGATCACCTCCATGCTCTGCCCGGTGTGCTTGGCCAGCATGTCGTTGAGGCGCGCTTTCAAATAGAGGATTTCCTTGGCGTGGATGGCAATGTCCGACGCTTGCCCCTGGAAACCGCCCAGTGGCTGGTGAATCATCACGCGCGAGTTCGGCAGGCAGTAGCGCTTGCCATGGGCGCCCGCGGTGAGCAGGAATGCGCCCATGCTGGCCGCCTGGCCAATGCACAGGGTGGACACATCCGGCTTGATGAACTGCATGGTGTCGTAGATCGCCAGCCCGGCCGAAACCGATCCGCCGGGTGAGTTGATGTAGAAAAAGATGTCTTTGTCGGGATTTTCCGACTCCAGGAACAGCATCTGCGCAACCACCAGATTGGCCGTGCCATCGTTCACTGGACCCACAAGGAAAATGACCCGTTCCTTGAGCAGGCGCGAATAGATGTCGTAGGCGCGTTCGCCGCGACCGCTTTGTTCGACGACCATGGGCACCAGCCCCAGACCTTGAGGTTCGAAGGACTGCGAATTGGAAATACCGCGTTCAAAATCAATGTGCATCAGGCACGTCCCATCAATTCTTCAAAGGAGGTTGTCACGTCTTCCACTTGGGCCTGACCTGCAACCCATGCTACCACATTCTCTTCCAGCGCCAGGGACTCGATCTCCTGCATTCGTTCCGGGCTCTGGTAGTACCACTGCATCACCTGCTCGGGCTCTTCGTAGCTTTGCGCCTGCTCCTGAATCAGGGCCCGAATCTGCTCGGGCTGTGCCACCAGCTTGTGCACCTGCACGATCTCGGCCAGGATCAGCCCCAAGCGCACGCGGCGCTCGGCCTGCCCGGTAAACATATCGGTAGAAAGTTTCACAGTCTGAACCCCACGCGACTGCATATCGGCTTCGGTCATTTTCATCAGGCGCTCGGTTTCCATCGCCACCAGGCTTTGCGGCAGATCCAGCGTGCTCTTCTGCAGCAGCAGCTCCATCACCTGCTCTTTCAGTTTTGCCTGCACGCGACGTTTGGCTTCACGTTCCAGGTTGGTCTTTACCTCGGCCTTGAGTTTTTCGACGTCGCCGTCTTCGATCCCCAGCGCCTTGGCAAATTCCGCGTCCACCGGCGGCAGCACGGGGGCCTGCACGTCTTTGACCTGCACTTCGAAATGCGCGACCTTGCCGGCGAGGTCCTTGGCAGGGTATTCAGCCGGAAAGGTCAGATCGAAGCCCTTGCTGTCGCCGGTCTTGATGCCGATCAGGTTCTGCTCGAATTCTTGCAGCAGACGGCCTTCGCCGATCACCGCGGCGAAGTCTTCGCCGTTTCCGCCGTCAAATGCTGCGCCATCGACTGTGCCCTGATAATCGAACTTGGCCAGATCGCCTTCCGCCGCCGCCCGATCGGTGGATTCGAATGTGCGACGCTGCTTCTGCAGCACTTCCAGCGTCTTCGCCACATCGGCCTCGCCCAGGTTGACGACCGAACGGCTGATCTTACCCGCGCTCAGGTCATCGATCCTCACTTCGGGATAGACCTCGAAGCTGGCGCTGAACGTCATTTCCGTCGTGTCAGTCTGCTCCGTTTTCGGCTCGAATCGCGGATAGCCCGCAATTTTCAACTGATGCGTCTGCACCGCCTCGCCAAAGCGGGTCTGCAGGGTTTCGCCCAGCACTTCCTGACGCACGCCGGAGGCATGCCGGAGCGCCACGGCGGCGAGCGGCGCCTTGCCGGGACGGAAACCATCCATCTTGACGTTGCGTGCCAGGCGCTTGAGGCGGCCCTGTACTTCGGTTTCCAGCTGGTCCATGGGCACACTGATGTCCAGGCGGCGGACCAGTCCTTCGAGAACTTCAAGATTTGCTTGCATCAAAATGCTTCCTGGCTGAATTTAAAGGATGGGTGAAGAGCAAAAAAAACGATGGTGCGAAAGGGGGGACTCGAACCCCCACGCCTTGCGGCGCTGGAACCTAAATCCAGTGCGTCTACCAATTCCGCCACTCTCGCGGCGTAGCCGCAAAACTATCGACTAATAAGTGTAATATAATCAATACGATGCTGTCACCCAAGCGAACCCGGCATCCCACCTAAGTCATTATTCTCATTCCGTTTTTTTGTTGCCGGTGCCGGTCGATCATTACGAAAACTTCCCTGTTGCGTCCTGGTTGCTGCCCAAACGGCTGCGCCAGCCGGTCGAAGCCATCTACCGGTTTGCTCGCAGCGCGGACGATATTGCCGACGAAGGCGATGCCCCCGCAGCCACGCGCCTGGGCCAGCTGGCAGCCTATCACGCCGAACTGGACCGCATCGAGCGCGGCGAGTCTTCCCGCCATCCGGTTTTTGTTCCGCTTGCGGCAGCCATTCGCGATTACGCCATCCCACTATCGCCGTTTCGCGACCTGCTGTCAGCCTTCGTGCAGGACGTCGAAAAAACCCGTTATGCCAATTTCGGCGAAATCATGGACTACTGCCGCCGCTCGGCCAACCCGGTGGGACGCCTGATGCTGCACCTGTACGGCGACCGCGACCCGCGTCACCTGGCCTATTCGGATGCCATTTGCAGCAGCCTGCAACTGATCAACTTCCTGCAGGATATTTCGGTCGATTACCGGAAAGGCCGCATCTACCTGCCGCAGGACGAGCTGGACGCGCACCGCGTCAGCGAGACGCAGATTGCGCAGGGCGACGCACGCGGCCTGTGGCACATGATGATGCATAAGCAGATCGAACGTGCCCGAAAGTTATTGCAGGCCGGAGCACCGCTCGGCCGGCAGATCAAAGGGCGCATCGGGCTGGAACTACGCGTGACCATCCTCGGCGGCGAAGCCATCCTGCGCAAACTCCACGCCGACCCCGGCTGCGTGTTCCACAACCGTCCGGTGCTCACCAAAAAGGACTGGATCGTCATGCTCGGACGCGGGATTTTTTGAACGTGGATGCCCATCGGTATTGCCAGGAACGCGCTGCGGCCAGCGGCTCCAGCTTCTACTACAGCTTCGTCCTCCTGCCGCCCGAGGCGCGACGCGCGATCACCGCGTTTTACGCCCTGTGCCGCGAACTCGACGATGTGGTGGACGAATGCCGCGACCGTCAGGTGGCCGAAGCCAAGCTCGACTGGTGGCGCGGGGAAATCGCACGCTTTGCTGCCGGCGCGCCGGAGCATCCGGCGACCCGCGCCCTATTCGATACCCAACAGGGCTGCAACGCGCCCGCCGCCCTGCTGCTGGAAATCGTCGATGGCATGGCAATGGATCTCGATTGTCTGCGCTATCCCGATTTCAAGTCGCTCAACCTTTATTGCTACCGCGTGGCCGGCGTGGTCGGCGAAGTGGCGGCAGCGATTTTTGGTGGCCCGCGCAACGAGGACGACCGCGACATTCGCCGTTATGCGCATGAGCTGGGCCTTGCGTTCCAGCTCACCAACATCATCCGCGATGTCGGCGAGGATGCGCGGCGCGGACGCATCTACCTGCCGCAGGATGAGCTGGCGCGCTTCGGCGTCGCCGAGACCGACATTCTGAATGGCCGCAGCACGCCCGAATTCCAGGCGCTGATGCAGTTCCAGTTCGAACGCGCCAGCGCACATTACGCAAGCGCCTTCGCTGCCCTGCCCGCACGCGCGCGCCGCGCGCAGCGCCCGGGGCTGGTGATGGCGGCGACTTACCGCACCCTGCTGGACGAAATCCGGCGCGCCGGATTTCCCGTGCTGAATGCGCGCATCTCGCTCACGCCGCTGCGCAAGCTGTGGCTGGCCGGCAGGACCTGGCTGTTCCCATGAAGTCGCGTGTGGCCGTCATCGGCGGCGGCTGGGCCGGTTGCGCCGCCGCGCTGACGCTGGCCGAAGCGGGCGTCGCCGTCACGCTGTTCGAAGCCGGGCGCACCCTGGGCGGACGCGCCCGTTCGGTCGACATTGAAGGCCAGCCGCTCGACAACGGCCAGCACATCCTGCTCGGCGCCTATGAACAGACCCTGCAACTGATCGACCGCCTGCGTCCCGCCGCCTCGCCCGATGGCCTGTGGCGCCTGCCGCTTGCCCTTAACCAGCCGCCGGATTTCAGCCTGGCCTGCCCGCGCCTGCCGGCGCCGCTGCATTTGCTGGCAGGCCTGCTCGGCGCCCGCGGGCTGAGCTGGCGCGACAAGCTGGCCGCCGCCCGCTGGGCACATGGCCTGCTGAATGGCACGGATACGTCAGCCCACCTGAGCGTCAGCCAGCTCACCCGCAGCCAGCCCGAAAAACTGTGCCGCCTGCTATGGCATCCGCTGTGCGTATCCGCGCTCAACACGCCGCCGGACATGGCCAGCGCCAAGGTCTTCCGCGACACGATTCACGCCGCCTTCGGCGGACGCAACCGCCACAGCGACCTGCTGCTGCCGCGTCGCGACCTGACCGCGCTGTTTCCCGCGCCCGCAGCCGCACGGATCATCGAACTCGGCGGTGAAGTGCGTCAGTCCTGCCGGGTAACCACGCTCGACGCCGCAGCGGACGCCGTCAGCGTCGGAACGCGCGATGCGTCGATGGCCTGCAGCCACGTCGTCATCGCCGTCGCGCCGCAGCATCTGGAGGGGCTGGCTGCTGCGATTCCGCAACTCGAACCCGTGTTGCATGGGGTGGCGGCCTTCGCCTACCAGCCGATTGCCACCGCTTATTTCCAATACGACCCGGCCTTTCGACTGGAAAAACCGCTGTTCGCCCTGACGGATGGCCCGGCACAGTTCGTTTTCGACCGCGGCCAGAGCCATGACCAGCCGGGATTGCTGGCACTGGTTGCCAGCGCCGCGGCGAACCTGCCGGCGGACTGGATGGATCTGGCCGCCGCCCAGTTGCAGCGGATTGCCTGCCCGGGTCCACCACGCTGGCGCAAAAGCATCGTCGAAAAACAGGCGACTTACGCCTGCGTGCCGAACATGGCACGCCCCACCGTCCGCACCGCGCACCCGCGCGTTTTTCTGGCGGGCGATTACACTGCCGGGCTTTACCCCGCCACCCTCGAAAGCGCAACACTGAGCGGAGTACAATCGGCTCGCACCTTACTCGAACAGCTATGAAAGACTATTCTCCCCGTCCCGACCTGCTCGCAGGCCGCGTCATCCTCGTCACCGGCGCCAGTTCGGGCCTCGGCCGCGCCGCCAGCCTGGCATTTGCGCGCCACGGCGCCACCGTCGCCCTGCTGGCACGCAACGAAGCCAGACTCGAAGCGGTATACGACGAAATCCTGGCCGCAGGCGGTCCGGAACCGGCGATGTTTCCGTACGACCTCGCCGCTGCCGACGACCGCAGCCTGGAAGCGCTGACCGGCACCATCGCGCAACACCTCAAGCGGCTCGACGGCGTGCTGCACAGCGCACACCAGTTCTACAGCCTGACCCCGCTGGAACTGCAGACGCTGGAACAGTGGCAGGCCCTGATGCGAGTCAATCTGATCGCGCCGTTTGCGCTGACCCGCGCCTGCCTGCCGCTCCTGAAACAGGCTACGGACGCCTCGGTGGTGTTCACCGGCGAAACGCACGGCCATCAACCCAGCGCGTACTGGGGCGGCTATGCCGTGGCCAAGTCGGGCCTGGAAACGCTCACCCGCATCTGGGCCGACGAACTCGGCCCGTCTGCAAGCCCACGCATCAACACCCTGATCCCCGGTCAAACCGCGACCACCCTGCGCTCACGCACCCACCCCGGGCTCGCTCCCGAAACCATACCCAGCGTCGACGATCTGATGCCGTGGTACCTGTACCTGATGGGTGCGGACAGCCGCGCGGTACGTGGCCAGATTGTGGAATGCCAGACCTGACGCTCGCCGTCCCTATTGTGAAAATCGGCCGCCACGAAATTCTCGATGAAGTGGGCCAGGGTGCGATGGGCACCGTTTACCGGGCACGCGATCCGCTGATCGAGCGTACGGTTGCCATCAAGACGGTGCCTTCCTGCCGCACTTCACACCTGCGGCTCATCGGCATTGGGCGTGCTGATCGCCGTGACGCTGCCGATCGCAGGCGGAATCATCGTCATTGACCACTTCATCGCTTCCTCCCAGCAACCGCCACTCACTCCCACGCCGCCTGCCACCAACACCTCGCAGGGTGTCGCTTCACAGCCGGCTGAAGCGGGGGTATCGGACAAGCAGCCTTCATCGATGCTCGTTGAAACCGACAGCCCTGCGTCCAAACCGTCTATCGAACCGGATGAAGACCTTGCCGGCCTCGACAAAAAGCAGGTTGAACTGCGCATCAAGCGCACCGAACTGCTGCTGCAATACACCGAACAGCATCCCGACGTGGTGCAAATCGACCGGCAGCTCGAACAACTTCGCACCAAGCGCCGCAAGTATCTGCGGCAACGGCAGAAAGGCTGGGAAAGCCTGCCGGACTTAAAGAATCGGGCTGTCAGGCTCCTGAGCCGGCTACCAGTTGGTCTCACGCTCGGCGGTCGCCGACACTTTGTGAATGCTCAGATCGGCGCCGGTGAATTCCGCTTCCGGGTCCAGCCGCAAACCAATGGCACGCTTCAGAATGCCGTACACTACCAGGCTGCCGAGTGTGGCCACCGCCACGCCGCCCAGGGTGCCGATCAGTTGCGCAGCCAGACTGACACCGCCCATGCCGCCCAGTGCCTTGGCCCCAAAGATGCCCGCGGCAATCCCGCCCCACGCGCCGCACAAGCCGTGCAGCGGCCACACCCCCAGCACGTCGTCGATCTTCCACTTGTTCTGCGTGACCATGAACATCCGCACGAACAGTGCGCCAGCGATCGCGCCGGTGGCGAGCGCACCGAGCGGATGCATCAGGTCCGAACCGGCACACACTGCCACCAGACCGGCTAGCGGGCCGTTGTGGATGAAGCCGGGGTCGTTGCGGCCGATCACCAGCGCCGCCAGCGTGCCGCCCACCATCGCCATCAGCGAATTCACCGCCACCAGTCCCGACACCGCCTCGATCAGCTGCGCCGACATCACGTTGAAGCCGAACCAGCCCACCGTCAGGATCCACGCGCCGAGCGCCAGAAACGGGATGTTCGACGGCGGGTGCGCCGAGACCAGACCGTCCCTGGTGTAGCGCCCACGTCGCGCGCCCAGCAGCAGCACGGCAGGCAGGGCGATCCAGCCGCCCACCGCATGCACCACCACCGAGCCGGCAAAGTCGTGAAAGCGGGCGCCCAAGCTCACGGCCAGCCAGTCCTGGATGCCGAAGTTGCCATTCCAGACGATGCCTTCATAGAACGGGTAAACCAGCCCCACCAGCGCGAACGTGGCGGCCAGCTGCGGGTTGAAGCGTGCGCGTTCGGCAATGCCGCCCGACACGATGGCGGGAATCGCCGCCGCAAAGGTCAGCAGGAAAAAGAACTTGACCAGTTCGTAGCCGTTCCGGGCCGACAGCACCTCGGCGCTGGAATAGAAGCCGACGCCGTAGGCGACGCTGTAGCCGATGAAAAAATAGGCGACGGTGGAGACCGAGAAATCGGTGAGGATCTTGACCAGGGCATTGACCTGGTTCTTCTTGCGCACCGTGCCGAGTTCGAGAAAGGCAAACCCTGCGTGCATGGCCAGCACCATGATGCCGCCGAGCAAAACGAACAACACATCACTGCCTGATTTCAACGCTTCCATGCCCGGCTCCCAATTGAATTGGGACAAGCTGAAGCAAATAGCATTCCGACTGCTTAAGCCACTGAGTTCAAACGGTTTTACGTTTAACCACCGGCATGGGTGGCACCACATGAGTGCCTGGCGGCGCATTGCGCACCGCCAAGGTGCATCATTTAGGGTCGCGTGACCCGGATTCAGACTGGCCGGATTCGATGCGATCGAGCTCGGCCTCCATGTCGGACTCGGACATGGGCGTGTAATCCGCTTCGGCTTCGGCTTCGGCTTCGGCTTCGGCTTCCGGCTTGGGCTTGGTGATCATCGAGGCAACGACAATGCCCAGTTCGTACAGAACCCACATCGGCACCGCAAGCATGAACTGCGAAATTACGTCGGGCGGGGTGAAAATCGCGCCAACGACGAACGCCCCGACAATGACATAGGGGCGGATTTCACGCAGTTTTACAATCGACACCATGCCCATCTTGACCAGCAGCACCACCGCGACCGGCACTTCAAAGGTAATGCCGAAGGCAATAAACAAAGTCATCACGAAGTCGAGGTATTTGCCAATGTCGGTCATCACCGCCACGCCTTCCGGCGCCACCCCGACAATGAAACCGAACACCACCGGAAACACCAGGAAATAGGCGAACGCCATCCCCAGCAAAAACAGCACCACGCTGGCGATCACCAGCGGCACGCCGAGGCGTTTTTCGTTCTGGTAGAGACCGGGCGCGACGAACGCCCACATCTGATAGAACACCCATGGCAGCGCCAGCAGGAAGGCGGTCATCATGGTGACCTTGATCGGCACGAAGAACGGCGTGGTGACCTCGGTGGCGATCATCTGCCCGCCTTGCGGCAAGGCGGCCAGCATGGGCTTGGCGAGCAGTGCATAGAGATCCTGCGCCCATGGAAACAGCAGCACAAACAACACCACGATCGCAATCACAGCGCGCAGCAGGCGGTCACGCATTTCGACGAGATGCGAGATAAAGGTGTCTTCCGGATTGTTCATGTGGATTTTCCGACGGCTTCGACGTGCGCCTTTTCCGCCACGGACGGCGCGGGCGTTGCGGAATTCTGGTCGGGTTCTTCGAGCGGCAGGCTCTGCTGCGATGTTTGCGACGTCTCGATCTGCTTCATCGCGGGCTCAGTCACCGGACGCTCGCCTTCGGTCTCCGCCATCGCCGCAACCACTTTTTTGACGCTGCTCGCCTCGTCGCGCAAATAGTCGTCGACTGCCGTCGCCTGTTGCTCGACACCCGACACCGCCGACTCGACCGACGCCTTGAAATCCTGCCCGACACGGCGCATTTCATCCAACTGGATTTCGTTACTGATGTCAGATTTCACGGACGACACATAACGCTGCATGCGGCCATACAGAAGCCCGGCCGTGCGCGCCACCTTGGGCAGGCGCTCAGGGCCAATGACGACAAGCGCCACCACACCGATAGTGACGAGTTCAAGAAAGCCGAAATCGAACATGGGTCAGATACAAGATTCAAGCTGCAAGCCGCAAGGAAAGTCCTGGTAACTTGCATCCTGCAAATTGACGTTTAACTCTTCTGTTTGTCCTTCACGACTTCGACGTCGATGGTCCGATCGCCCTGATCGGCGCTGTCGCCGATCTTGGGTGCGTCGTCCTTCACGCCTTCCTTGAAACCCTTGACCGCACCACCCAGATCGCTGCCGATGTTGCGCAACTTTTTCGTGCCGAAAATCAGCAGCACGATGACCAGAACAATCAGCCAATGCCAGATGCTAAAACTACCCATGGCGTTTCTCCTTTTGGTTTTAACTGCGCTTGACGGGGTCCCCACCGCCAAATACGTGAACGTGAATGTGAAACACTTCCTGACCACCGCCGCGCCCGGTGTTGATCAGCGTCTTGAAACCGGCGTCGAGACCCTGCTCCTTTGCCAGACGCGGCGCCAGCAGCAGCATCTTGCCGAGCAGTCTCTCATGCTCGGGGGTGCAGTCTGCCAGCGTCGCGATATGCAGCTTCGGAATGATCAGGACATGCACCCGCGCGAACGGATGGATGTCGTGAAACGCCAGCAGCTCGTCGTCTTCGTAGGCCTTGCTGCACGGCAACTGGCCGGCAGCGATTTTGCAGAAAATGCAGTCACTCATGTCGACCCGCCTTTTCAGCCAGCCCGGACAGACCCTCGCGACGGGCCAGTTCGTTCAGCACATCCGCCGGCTTGAGTCCCTTGTGCGCCAGCAGCACCAGGGTATGAAACCACAAATCGGCGACTTCGTAGATGATCTTTTCGGGCTGGTCGTCCTTCGCCGCCATAACAGTCTCGGTTGCCTCCTCGCCGATCTTTTTCAGAATGGCATCGGTGCCTTTCGAATAGAGCCTGGCCACATAGGAGCTGTCGGGTGACGCCTGCTTGCGTGCCTCCAGCGTTTCGGCGAGACGGTCGAGGATGTCACTCATTTTCGGTAAATCTCGTCGGGGGTTTTCAGCACCGGGGCGGTCGTTACCCAGCGATTGCCACCTTGATCATCTCTGGCCAGCTTCTGGAAAAAGCAGGAGCGCCGGCCGGTATGACACGCAATCCCGCCAAGTTGTTCAATTTTCAACAGTACCACGTCGCTGTCGCAGTCGAGCCGGATTTCGCTGACGGTCTGCACGTGGCCGGATTCCTCGCCCTTGCGCCACAGCTTGTTGCGCGAACGCGACCAATAAACGCCGCGACCGGTGCGCGCGGTTTCCTCCAGCGCCTCGCGGTTCATCCACGCCACCATGAGAATTTCACCGCTGGCGGCATCCTGGGCGATTGCCGGCACCAGGCCTTGTGCGTCCCATTTGACGGTATCGAGCCAGTCACTCACAGCCGCACCTCGATACCGTGCTGCTTCATGTATTTTTTCGCCTCGTCAATGCCGTATTCGCCGAAGTGGAAAATACTCGCCGCCAGCACCGCATCGGCATGGCCTTCCTTGACGCCGTCGACCAGATGCTGGAGATTGCCGACGCCGCCGCTGGCGATGATGGGAACGTCGACCGCGTCGGAAATCGCACGCGTCAGTTCCAGGTCGAAGCCGCTCTTGGTGCCGTCGCGGTCCATCGACGTGAGCAGCAGTTCGCCTGCCCCCAGGCTCGCCATTTTCTTCGCCCACTCGACCGCATCGAGACCGGTGGCCTTGCGTCCGCCGTGGGTGAAGACTTCCCAGTGATCGCCCACCCGCTTGGAATCGATGGCCACCACGATGCACTGGCTGCCGTAGCGGTCGGCTGCATCCTTCACCAGCTGCGGGTTCACCACCGCCGAAGTATTGATGCTGACCTTGTCGGCGCCGGCGTTGAGCAGGCGCTGCACGTCGCCCACCTCGCGCACGCCACCGCCGACCGTGAGCGGAATGAACACCTCGGCGGCCACCTCCTCGATGATGTGCAGGATCAGGTCGCGGTCGTCGGACGACGCAGTGATATCGAGAAAGGTCAGCTCGTCGGCGCCCGCCTCGTTGTAGCGGCGCGCGATTTCGACCGGATCGCCGGCATCCTTCAACTCGACGAAGTTGATACCCTTGACCACGCGGCCATGGGTGACGTCCAGACAGGGAATGATGCGCTTTGCAAGCATGGCTGTCCTAATTCAAATCAGACGCCGAACACGCCGCCCGCAAGTTCGTCGGCGAGCTTCTGCGCTTCGACAAAATCGAGCGTGCCCTGGTAGATTGCGCGGCCGGTGATCGCGCCGATGATGCCGTCCTTGGCGACGGTGGACAATGCCCTGACGTCGTCGAGGTTGGTGACGCCGCCGCTGGCGATGACAGGAATCGACAGCGCCTGCGCCAGTCTCTGGGTGGCTTCGATGTTGACACCGCTCAGCATGCCGTCGCGCCCGATATCGGTGTAGATGATGGCTTCGACGCCGTAGCCTTCGAAGCGCTTGGCCAGATCGATGACATCATGGCCGGTGATCTTGGACCAGCCTTCTACCGCGATCTTGCCGTCACGGGCGTCGAGCCCGACCATCACGTGGCCGGGGAAGGCATCGCAGGCTTCATGCAGGAAGCCGGGGTTCTTTACCGCGGCGGTGCCGATGATGACGTAGCGCACGCCGTCGTCGAGATAGCGCTCGATGGTGGCGAGGTCGCGGATGCCGCCGCCCAGCTGCACCGGCATGTCGTCGCCCACCGCATCGACGATCGAGCGGATCGCCGCACCGTTGACCGGCTTGCCGGCAAAGGCACCGTTGAGGTCGACCAGATGCAGACGGCGCGCACCGAGTTCCTTCCAGTGGCGGGCGGTCGCCGCCGGGTCCTCGGAAAACACGGTGGCACTGTCCATCTCGCCTTGTTCCAGGCGCACGCAATGGCCGTCTTTAAGGTCGATCGCAGGAATAATTAACATAGCTGGTCAGCAGGGTCGCACAGAAAAAATTAGGCGCAGGCAGCGCCGGACATGTCGCGGGCAGAATCGATCTCGCCCGGATTCCAGGTTACAAAATTGCCGAGCAGCGTCAAACCGTCATTCTGGCTTTTTTCGGGGTGGAACTGGACGGCAAATATATTCCCGGACGCCACCGCGCAGGTGAACGGGAAGGGGTAATGCGAGAAGCCCGCAATCACCTCGGGCGAGGTCGGCTGCACGAAGTAGCTGTGGACGAAGTAGAAGCGCGCGTCTTCCTCGATCCCCGCCCACAGCGGATGCGGGACCGCCTGGTGGACGTTGTTCCAGCCCATGTGCGGCACCTTGAGCTTGCTGCCGGCCGCGTCGACCATCGCCTCGTGCGGAAAGCGCTGCACGGTGCCGGACAGGATGCCGAGGCACGCAGTATCGCCTTCCTCGCTGTGTTCGAACAATACCTGCATACCCATGCAGATGCCCAGAAACGGCTTGCTGCGTGCGGCATCCATAATGACCTGACGCAGGCCGCGCGCGTCGATTTCACGCATGCAGTCGGGTGCGGCGCCCTGCCCCGGAAACACCACGCGCCCCGCCTCGGCAATCACCGCGGGATCGGAGGTGACCACCACGCTCGCCGCCGGCGCGACATGCTCGATGGCCTTGGACACCGAACGCAGATTGCCCATGCCGTAGTCGATGACGGCGATATCGACGCTCACAGCGCAGCTCGCTTAATCTGCGATGCGCTCACAGCGCAGCCATGTTTAAATTGAGGTGCGCTCACAGCGCACCTTTGGTCGACGGCAGCGCATCGCCCATGCGTGCGTCGGCTTCTACCGCCATGCGCAGCGCGCGGCCGAAGGCCTTGAAAATCGTCTCGGCCTGATGGTGCGCGTTGATGCCACGCAGGTTGTCGATGTGCAGCGTCACCCCGGCATGGTTGATGAAGCCGCGGAAGAATTCGAGGAACAGGTCGACGTCGAATTCGCCGATGCGCGCACGAGTGTAGTCGACGTGGTACTCCAGCCCCGGCCGTCCCGACAGGTCGATCACCACGCGCGACAGCGCCTCGTCGAGCGGCACGTAGGCGTGACCGTAGCGACGGATACCCTTTTTGTCGCCGAGCGCCTGCGCGAAGGCCTGCCCCAGCGTGATCCCGGTATCTTCCACCGTGTGATGGGCGTCGATGTGCAGATCGCCCTCAGCCCGGATGTCCAGATCGATCAGGCCGTGACGTGCGATCTGGTCGAGCATGTGGTCGAGAAACGGCACGCCGGTGGCAAGCCTGGATACGCCCGTGCCATCGAGATTGAGGCTGACCGTGATCCGGGTTTCGAGGGTATTGCGAGTGACTTGTGCAGTGCGCATGGCGTCGGTAAATAAGGCTGTAAAAGGATTCTAGCAGTTCACGATGGCTTTCAACGCGGCGAGCAGCGCGTCAATTTGTGCATCGGTGCCGACAGTGATGCGCAGGAACGGCGCGATGCGGGCCGGATTCTTGAAATGGCGCACGATGATGAGGCGCTCGCGCAAGCTCGCGGCAAGTTCGGCGCCATCATGCGACGGATGCCGGGCGAAAATGAAATTGGCCGTTGAGGGCAGTACCTCGAAGCCCATTTCGGCCATCGCGGATGCCAGCCGGGCACGGCTGGCCATTACCCTGGCGCAAAGGGACTCGAAATAAGCGTGATCCTCGATCGAAGCCAGGGCGCCGGCCTGGGCCAGGCGGTCGAGTGGATAGGAGTTGAAGCTGTCCTTGACCCGCTTGAGCGCCTCGATCAGATGTGCTTGGCCAATGGCATAGCCGACGCGCAGGCCGGCCAGCGCATGCGATTTCGACAGGGTGCGGATGACCAGCAGCTGCGGATAGCGCGCGACCAGGCCCACTGCCGATTCGCCGCCGAAGTCGATGTAGGCTTCGTCGATGACGACGACCGAGTCCGGATTGCCGTCCAGCAGACACTCGATTTCCGACAGTGCCAGCAGGCACCCGGTGGGCGCGTTGGGGTTGGGGAAAATCACTCCGCCGTTGGGCGAGAGGTAATCGCCGACCCTGATCTCGAACGATTCCGTCAGCGGAATCTGGCGATAGGCGATCTCGTACAACCCGCAATACACCGGATAAAAGCTGTAGCTGATATCCGGAAACAGGATCGGCCATTCGTGCTTGAGCAAGGCCAGAAACGCATGCGCCAACACCTCGTCGGAACCGTTGCCGACGAACACCTGCTCGGCGGCGACGCCATGCAATGCAGCAATAGCCGCGCATAGCCGGTCGGAACCCGGGTCGGGATACAGGCGCAGCGTGTCGGCGGCTTCCGCACGCACGGCGTCCAGCACCCGCGGGCTGGGGCCGTAGGGGTTTTCGTTGGTGTTGAGCTTGACCAGGTTGGTCAGCTTCGGCTGCTCGCCCGGCACATAGGGCGTCAGGTCGTGCACCACGGCACTCCAATAGCGGCTCATCGGAATAGCGGACTCACTTATGAATCAGGCGATACTCGGCGGAACGCGCATGCGCCTGCAGGCCCTCGCCGTAGGCCAGCGTGGCCGCGATCCGCCCCAGCGTCTGCGCGCCGGCCTGCGACACGTTGATCAGGCTGCTGCGCTTCTGGAAGTCGTAGACGCCCAGCGGCGACGAGAAACGCGCGGTGCGCGAGGTCGGCAGCACGTGATTCGGCCCGGCGCAGTAGTCGCCCAACGCCTCGCAGGTGTTCCTGCCCATGAAGATCGCACCGGCGTGACGCAGCCCGGGCAGCAGCGCATCGGGGTCGGCCACCGAGAGTTCCAGGTGTTCCGGTGCAATGGTGTTCGAGATCATTACCGCATCGTCGAGGTCGCGCGTCTTGATCAGCGCACCGCGGTTGGTCAGCGAGGTGCGGATCACTTCACTGCGCGGCATCTCTTCGATCAGCCTGTCGATCGCCGCCGCCACCGCATCGAGGTAGGCCGCGTCGGGTGACAGCAGGATCGACTGCGCCATTTCGTCGTGCTCGGCCTGCGAGAACAGATCCATCGCCACCCATTCCGCGGGTGTATTGCCGTCGGCGATCACCAGAATCTCGGACGGACCGGCGATCATGTCGATGCCCACGGTGCCGAACACGCGGCGCTTGGCCGCCGCCACGTAGGCATTGCCGGGGCCGACGATCTTGTCGACCTGGGGCACGGTCTGGGTGCCGTAGGCCAGCGCTGCCACCGCCTGCGCGCCGCCAATGGTGAACACGCGATCGACCCCGGCAATCGCGGCGGCGGCGAGCACCAGCTGATTGTGCTCGCCGCCCGGCGTCGGCACCACCATGATGAGCTCGCCGACGCCGGCGACCTTCGCCGGAATCGCGTTCATCAGCACCGACGAGGGGTAGGCGGCCTTGCCGCCCGGCACGTACAGGCCGACGCGGTCGAGCGGAGTGATTTTCTGTCCCAGCACAGTGCCGTCGTCCTCGGTGTAGGTCCACGACGCCTGGGTCTGCCTCTCGTGATAGCGGCGCACGCGATCCGCCGCAGCTTCCAGCGCCTGGCGGGTGTCAGCCGGCAAGTGCTCGAGCGCGGCGCTGAGCTGTGCCGCGCTGAGTTCCAGGCTGTCCAGCGAGGCTGCCGGCAGGTGATCGAAACGTGCGGTGTATTCGAGCACCGCGGCATCGCCGCGCTTTTTGACGTCGTGCAGGATCGCGGCAACCGTCTGCTCGATGGCGGCATCGGCGGCGTCGTCGAATTGCAGCAGGCGGGCGAGGCGTGCCTGAAAATCAGGCTGCGCACTATCGAGGCGGGTGAGCGTAACCACAAGATTCCAGCTTCAAATTAGGATTGCAATGTGATCCCAATTGTACCGTTATTTGGCGTTTCACCGCGTCCGCTTAGGTCTTTCAAACTGCCGCACCGCGCTCCGGCAGCAGGCACTGCCTTGCCAAGACAGGCCATCCCCCCCATACTGTCAGACGCATTAGTCTTTTGGTTTGTCCCTCCGGCCCCTTGCGGGCATCTTGTCGGCTCTCCTCATTCGCAGCCGCGCCGCGCAACCCCGGCGCGGCTGCCGCAGTTCCCGCTGAGACTTTCGCACACACCCACGCCGGTGCACGCTTCGTCGTGCCATCGGCCAAGCATGAGGAATCGAAACATGGCAAAAGAAGAACTTGTAGAAATGGAAGGCGTCGTCAGCGAAGTGCTGCCGCAAACTCGCTTCCGCGTCACCCTGGACAACGGTTTTGAAATCACCGCTTACGCCTCCGGAAAAATGCGCAAGCACCGCATCCGCATCCTGGCCGGCGACAAAGTCACCATCGAAATGTCGCCCTACGACCTCACCAAAGGCCGCATCAACTTCCGCCACAAGGACACCAACTCAGGTCCACGGCCGGCCGCCATGCAAAGACGCTAGAAAAGCGCTGAACAATTCAGTACGGCCGTCATTGCAAGCGCGACGAAGCAATCCAGCGTATTGATCAAGCGTGCATTTCCGCTGCGCTCCTCGCAATAACGAATTAATCAGCGCTTCCCCAGACCCAATCCTGCAGCGCAAACGCAACGTCCTTGCGCATCCGGCTGATCGAATCAAAGTCATTTTGCGGCGCCTGCCGCATGGCTCGCCGCAAGCGGCCACGCATGCCGCTTCGCCCTGAGCCCCTTGACGCACTCAGGACAGAGCCTGTCGAAGGGTTAATCCCAGATTGTTCATCAGACGATTTATCGCGCGCAGGGTGCACTCTGTGCACCGATTGACGCCCTTCCGGGCCCGTCGCCAGACCGTTCAGTTTCAAGGTGCATAGCTGCGCCAGGGTGGTATGCATCATCATCTTCGAATTCCTTATTGGTAGTAGTCAGGGCCACGCACGTGGACGTGCTCGGGACTGATCCAGTCGCCAGCCGTTGCCGGCGTGTTCTGATCGCGGCTGTTGGTCAGGATGTCGCGCACATGGCGGTACTGGCAGGCGCCGATCTGCAAGGCCAGCGTGGAGGCTGCCTCAAGCCGGGGCTTGCCGTAGCGCCTGGCCAGCGACAGCAGCCCCAGGCAGGCGCGGTAGCCGTGCTCGGGATGCCTGTTCTCCGCCCTCAGCCGCGTCACCGCCTCGGCCGCGGCCGGGCCGATGCTACGCCCCCAGTGGATCAGGTGCTGCGGCGTCCACTCCATGTGGACGCGATGCGCGGCCAGCATGTGCGCGGCGGTGATGGTGAAGCCGTCTTGCCGGCTATTGCGGGCGTGGCTGGCCACACGCTGCCCACGATGCATGATCTCGACCACCGCTGTCGTGACGCGCGCTTCCAGCACCTGGCCCGCCAGCGAGTGCGGCATGCTGTAGCGGTAGCGCTCCACCTCGACGTGGCAGTCGATGTGCGCCTTGACGGTCAATCCCGAGCGTGACGCCATCATAAAAACGCATTTGGCTGGTAGCGATATTCAACCGTTGGCTATATGACCGATGCAACAACTACCTTGACACGCGCCGGAACGTCGGCCGCACGCTACGCCCCTTGATGGGCTGCGTGCGTCCACTTTCTGGCAGGCCGCCTTATGCGTGCTCTCAGCCATGAGCAGTCATCTCAGTATTTCTCCCACTGCAAACGTTCGGACCGGCTTATCATTACATATGCGGACAGACAGCCTCGACGAACCAGCCATGAATCAAGCAGTTACTGCACATCAGCATGTTCTGCGAATTTTAATCATTCAGACCGGTCGGTCTGTTGGAGCACGGCTATACATAACTTGCTCTTAGCTGAGCCAATCCGTACACCATGAGCTCAAACCTCGACGAACACGACACGCCGGCTCGGTGTAAGTCACTGGGCGAACGCTCGCTCGCAGAACTGGCCGGCATGTCGCCCGCGTATTTCGGTATGGTCATGGCGACGGGTATCGTCTCGCTCGCCGCTCACCTTCTGGCCCTGCCACGCATAGCGCAAGCGCTGTTGTACCTCAATATCGTCGTCTACGCTGCGCTGTGCCTTCTGACCGTGCTGCGCATGGTTTGCCACTCTCGCCTGTTCTTCGGTGACATGATCGATCATCTGCGCGGCCCTGGGTTCTTCACCACTGTGGCCGCGACCAGCGTCCTCGGGGGCCAGTTCGTGTTGCTCGCGGCTGACTATCGCGCGGGCACCGTGCTCTGGGTGGTGGCGATCATGCTCTGGATTGGGCTGACCTACACGATCTTTACGGGCTTCACCATCAAGGAAGATAAACCGACCCTCGACAAGGGGATCAACGGTGCCTGGCTGCTCGCAGTCGTGGCGACACAATCGATAGCGGTTCTCGGTGCGCTGCTCGCTGCCCACATCGATCAGCCTGGGAAGTTGGAGATGAACTTCCTCGCGCTCTCGATGTGGCTGTGGGGCGGCATGCTGTATATCTGGATGATGTCACTCATCTTTTACCGCTACACTTTCTTCCGGCTTTCTCCCGGTGATCTGACACCACCGTACTGGATCAATATGGGCGCAATGGCGATTTCGACCCTGGCCGGATCGCTGCTCATCATCAACGTGTCCGATGCGCCTTTCCTGACCTCGTTGCTGCCGTTTATAAAGGGGTTTACGGTTTTTTATTGGGCGACAGGCACCTGGTGGATTCCCATGCTGTTGGTGCTCGCCCTATGGCGCCATGTGTACAAACGCTACCCGATGAAATACGACCCTCTTTACTGGGGCGCGGTTTTTCCCCTCGGCATGTATGCGGCCAGCACCGACCGGATGATCGAAGCGATGGGGTTCGATTTCCTGGGGTTCCTGCCGCCAGTCTTTCTATACATCGCGCTTGTCGCATGGACGGCAGCATTTATCGGATTTTTCCTGGACCTGCTGCGCCGCGTACGCACATTTGGATCTTAGGTAGTCGCCCCTGCAAAATTCATTTGACGCCGCCATCAGCAACGCCAAGCGAGAGCCCTGCCGCCGGATGAGCTTGCTGGAGAGGATTCGTGCGCAGGAACGTTGCCAACAGCGCCAGAAATAACGGGCGCAGCAAGAATCCGCTTCAGGCGGGCGCGGAAAGAGTTTTGCAGGGCCGACTAAATAGAACTCACGCTTATTCAATGAGGCATTTTTTGATATATTTTTGAACGGTTACTACCATAGAAAAATAGGTGACGGTCACCAGCGCGCGCAAATATGGGGAACCGTCGCCAAGACAATCCGATTCTATGCGGATATTGGTGCGCTTATTAATGTTGAATATCAGCTTTCCGAAAGGACTTGACCGGTAAATATGTAGTGCCCCGCGTCTTGCTTGACTACTGCGCCCGACTGACTTCCAGATCATTGCCACTCAATGCTTCCACCATTGAGAGTGCATGCGCCAGCTGTTCTTTGCAGTGTTTTAAACAGAGTGGCTGGCAGGCGCTTTGAAATAATTCGACAATCAATTCAAAATCATCCGCAGTTTCTTGCGCAATGGCTGAATCTTTCGTTAACTCGGCCAGCACGCCACGGGCAGTCGCGATGTTTACCCGACACATTACGGCCAGATGAATCGGCAATTGCTGCTCCTGACACACCAGCAATGCTTTCTCGTAGGCTCTTATCGCTTCTTCCAGGCGCCCGGTATTCTCCTCCGATTCGCCTAAATGATGTAGTGCGGCACCGCGATTATTATGGGTAGCCACTAACTCCATGGCATGATTGTCCGCATCGAATACAGCCAGTGCATTTTTGTAGGCGACAACGGATTTTTGTAAAGTGCGATTACCTTTAAGAAGCATGCCATGCGCATGTAAAGTAGCACCCAGTTGATGCATGGTGGTTGCCCATTCCAGCGGCATCTGTTCCCGGGTCCATACCAGTAACGCGCTGGTATAGGCATCAGCGGCTTGTTTCAATAATTTCGGGTGACTCAGTTGCCTGCCCAGCGCTTGGGTTGCAGTGCCCAGGCCATATTGGGCTGTGGCCCAGGCCACAGGCGCATTTGCCTGATCCAGTTCTTCAAGCGCACTGTTAAACGACTGGACTGCCTTTTTATACAATTCCTCATCGCGGTGCCGTTGTCCCAATGCAGCGAGTAGATTACCAAGATCGACCTGTGTCGCCGCCCAATCCAAAGGCAGTTGCCCTCGGGTTTGCTTGGCCAGTTCAGCCTCGAGTAGCGCGCGTGCATTTTCGAATATATTTGAACCGTAACGGCGCTGCTCATAATTGCCGCGCGTGTGGGTAAAGTTATCCGGCACGGTTACTCGGGTATCGGGGTCAGATTTTCCGGCTATAGGCTCGGAAGTTAAGCTTATAGCGCGCGTAATGGCCCGTTCCAGCACCTTGTTGTCTGGATAGAAAATATAATTATTTGAGAATTTCATGGATGTCCGGGTCGGCACCCACAGCGCCACCGATGTCTATCTCTTCGTCAGTGGCGTCGCGAACTGTCAACACTTCAAGCGTAAAAACCACATCTCTTCCGCAAAGCGGATTATTCCCATCCACGGTCACTGTCTTGTCATCAACCCGGGTTACAATAAAGTCTCTGGGCTCACCTTTTGCGTTTTCCATCGTGATGGTGATACCGACCTCCCGGTAATCCTCCGGCACATTCTCAATTTGATCGACAAAAACAAGGGATTCATCTCTGGGCCCGTATAATTTGTCACAATCAATCGGCAGGTCGATCGTGTCGCCGACCATTTTGCCCTGCAATTCAGACTGCACTTGTTCGGATAAAACATCATTGGCGCCATGGACGTAGCCCAAAGGAAATTCAATCGTGGAGAGGACAATACTGGTTCGTTTATCAACAACCCGGTAGTTTAATTCTACAAATTTATTGTTTTGTATGGTGTCGGACATGGCAAGTTAAAATATAGTTGCCCCGAATATTCTTACCTTGTCTTTCTCATAACCCAGGACCAATCTGCCCAGCCATTCGCCTTCCATTTTGGTGTTTTTTTGTTTGTAAAGCACCGTGACATGTTCGCCACGGCGTATCATGCCGAGGTAGACAGCGTCACTGGACAGGTTTTTTGTCAGTTGGGACCTGGCAAATTGTTTACCCATTTCTATCTCGTTTGCACCCCGAAGCATTTCGGCGGAAAAATGTCTTGTAAACGCACCATAATTCTCTTCATTTGAGTATTTAATAAGGTCGGCCCACATGGGATTGGCAATCTTTAATATCTCTTCATCACTCTGATCAATTATATTCATGACAACGCTTCATTAAGAGACATTACGTATTTCCCAGAATCTCTATCGGAGCAATGTTTTCACTCACAATAGTCAAAAAAAAGACCAACAATTACAGGCCAGTCTTTTTTATGTAACAGACACCACACTCACACCGTTTAATTTACTCTTCGTCATCACCAACCAGATGATAGCAAGGCGCTTTCTCCATTGTATATTCCCCGGTCTTGCGGTCACGATGAGAAACGGTTAATACATGCCAGTTTTCGTCATCCAGCTTCATCGCATCACCACGGTAGTAGTAGCCGGGCCAGCGCGTTTCCTTGCGGAATAAAGTATGATGGAACACACACTCGGAAGTACGCGTGCGGTGTTTTAATTCCCAGGCACGCAACAGCTCGTGTATATCTTTTGCTGCGACATTCTCCAGGTCTTCCTCAAGCAGTTTGATCTTCTTGAGGCCGATATTCAGAAGTTTGTCGTTAGTCATGTAGTTAACGCCAAAACCACCACAATATTCATCCATCAGTTTCTGCAAGCGATCGAGGCCCTGTCTTGGGTTGATGAAGTTGGGATTAACCGTCCCTGCAACGACTTCGTTACTGTACACGGTATACGTTTCCAACGGCTTGTAAATCTTGGCTTTAAGGTCGGTAATTTGCTTGTCTGAAACCACTATGCCTTCGGCCTTGCCATCGTCAATGTATTGACAGGCCGCTTTTGCCGCCAGCCGTCCTTCCGTGAAAGAGCCGGATGAGAATGCGTGAGGTGTGCCGCCAATGGCATCCCCGGCACCGAACAAACCTTCAACGGTCATCATGCGGTTGTAACCCCAGAAATATTCCGGAGGGGAAACATCTTCAGGGCCTGACGCCCAGCCACCGCACCCCGTGGCGTGCGAACCCATCACATAAGGCTCGGAGGTTGTTAATTCAGGGTTTTCATATTTTGGGTCGACATTGGTTGCGGCCCACAAAACCGCCTGGCCAATGGTCATGCCCAGGAAGTTTTCCCAGCCCACTTCTTCCAGGTGCGGATCCTGGAAGGCTTCCATGGTCACCATGTAGATAGGACCGCGACCGGCATTCACTTCGGAAATAAATGCATGGTTACGCAAACAGGTCGGGATCGGCCGGTGGGTCCTGTGCGACGCTTCCGGATCCAGATATTCCTTGCCTACCATTTCCTGCAGTTGCGGAAACCATTTGGATTCGTACTCTTCACCGTTACCGTTTTGCGTATAGGTCTTGAGGTGCAGGAAGTAGGCGCCCACCGGACCGTAACCGTCCTTGAACCGTGCCAGTACGATGCGGTTTTCCATTTGGGTCATTTTTGCGCCGGCTTCAATCAGGAGCCCATAGGCGGAGCCTGATGACCACGGCGCATACCAAACGCGACCCGCCCCTTCACCGACCGAGCGCGGCTTGAAAATGTTCGACGCCCCCCCAGCGCCAACGATGACGGTTTTGGCCTTGAAGACGTGATAGTTGCCGGTACGCACATTGAAACCGACAGCGCCGGCGATGCGGTTTTCTTTCGCTTCATCGAGCAGCAGGTGCGTGACACAAATACGGTTAAACACCTTGTCGGCTGATTTCTTCGCTGCTTCGGCCACGATAGGCTTGTATGATTCGCCATGAATCATGATCTGCCATCGCCCTTCACGTAGATAAGCGCCAGTCTTGGGATTTTTCATTATCGGCAAACCCCACTCTTCAAACTGGTGCACCGCTGAATCAACATGACGGGCCATATCGAAGGCCAGATCTTCACGAACCATACCCATCAAGTCGATACGTGCATATCGGACGTGATCTTCCGGATTGTTCTCGCCCCAGCGGGTGCCCATATAACAGTTGATCGCGTACAGGCCTTGGGCGACCGCGCCGGAGCGGTCGATATTGGCCTTTTCCGCAATAACGATCTTCTTGTCGCGGCCCCAATACCTCGCCTCATAAGCAGCACCCGTACCGCCCAAGCCTGCACCCACGACAAGAATATCGATATCGTCTTCGTAAATTGTCTTGTAGCTCATTAGTAGTAGACCCCTTCCTTGAGTTTCAAGCCGGCAGCCTTAAGCGTATGTAAGCCACCATCATCGAAACGGATATTATTCGGCTCAAAACACAATAACTGGCTGTCTCGTATTTCCTTGCCTGGCTCAGGCAATTCAGCAAGTTTCGGAATTGCCGAACCCCAAGGTTTGGTCGTAATAGGCGACAGGAAATTCTTTTCACGTCCATCCCTGAACGTTATCTTCCAGGCAATTGTGCCTTTCTCTTCTTCGCGCAGGACGCGGACACTGTGCCCAAGTGGCGCAAAGTCGGCATAGCCACGTACATCGATCGCGTTCTGAGGACATGCCTTGACGCAGGAGTAGCACTCCCAGCACATGTCGGGCTCGATGTTATAGGCACGTCGGTGTGTTTCATCGATGTGCATGATGTCAGATGGGCAGATATCCACGCAGTGTCCGCAACCATCACAACGGGTCATATATACGAAAGTTGGCATATTCTCGCTCCGTCCTTGTCTAATTAAATTAGATAAAAGCTAGTAGTGGTTGGGTCTTTCACGTTTGATACCAAGCCCCATGTTCAAGGGTGCGTCTTTCAGCAATTCCATCGAATGCCTGTCCCTATCCCTGGGATTTGTTCTGTCAGCCATTTCAGGCAAGTTCTCTCTCGAGCCATCGGCCCGGGTAACCCGTTTCTGAAAAGCGGCGGCTGGCTTAAAGAACATGTGGGCGAATTTGGACCATAGAACGCTGCCAAAAAGCATGGTGCTGGAGACGATGAACAAAACAAAGAACAGGGTGGGCCATCCGGCAAGGCCTTGCGACTGGGTAAACGACCAAATTAATCCGAACGTCGCGGTCGTGAGCAGCGAGACGATAAACAAATCCGCACGCTCGAAGCGATACCACGAAAGGCCTTCCGCAGACACATCAACGCGGATAAAAAACCAGAACCAGTATCCACCCACGCAAAGCATCAGCGCACCGATATGCCAGAGTTGCGGCAGGATGGGGGGGGTAGGCGTCGCCGGCGTTGGGTAGCCAAAAATCATAATGACGGTAGTCACGACGAATATGATGAAGCCGTACATGGTCAACAGATGCGAAAGCCTGCGCCTTGTATTACAGAACTCGCCAGACGTGAGCACTTCGTTCGCCAATACCTGAATTGCAATCGATGCTTTTTCGCCGGTACCCACCGGCCGTTTTGCGCGTTTTTTCGCTTTTTTTGCATTCTCGAAAAAATACTGGGCGCTTTTCTTGTGAACCATGTCAAGTATTGTCCCGCCGACCACCAGCAGGACCATCAAGACGATATAACCCTGCATGATTGAGGGGGATATCGACGCCGAAAGCACGGAAAAGGGGTTGCTTATGAACATTGCGTTGTCCTCAAGTATTTTGGTCGCCAGAGTGCGTTTACAACCAGATCGCCATCGAGTACAGAAAAAACGGATCAACTCAAGTCTAGAACATAAATGGGCAACGGCAACGGTGGGGTCGCAACACCTTGCACACCCCGCGTCCGGGCGAAACAATAGCTTTCGCCATCGCCGTGTAGCGGGCCTTGAGTCGCAACACCTTGCACACCCCGCGTCCGGGCGAAACAGCAGCCCGTACTTCCTGCAATGGGACAGTGAACCTCAAAGCCATCTTCCCGGAACGCACATGGTCAACGAGGCCGCGCAGCTGGCGGCCCGGAAAAGCAAGCAACGAGGACACGGCCGCAAGCGGCTGAAAGGCGTGCAAAATAAATGCCAGGACAATCGATCCCGAAAGACTTCAAACAGCCCCGCAGCCGTTTCGGCGAATGGGCAGTGGCCCACACCAAGTCCGGCAGGCGGAGGGTTCAGCGAAGCCGGCGGCGGCTAGCCGAAAACGCTCTGGATCAGCCAGATCAAACCACCGGCAAGAGTCAGGCAGATCAGGCAGGCGAGCAGGATCTTGACGGATTTTGGCATCTGTTATCGGCTTGTCGTTGGCTATCTGGCGCCGCCGGCCGGATAGCCAACGGACTGCGCGAGGATGATGCGTCGATGGCGGCCCAGTCCCAGGGTTGCGCCCAGGGCATCGCGATCAACCAGGCCGCGTACCACCGCCGCCAAACCGGCTGACGCGCAATACAGGTACACGTTCTGGGCAATGAAGCCAGTGTCGGTCGCGCTGTAGAACACCTTGTCCTCCGCGCTGGCCTCGCTCATCCGGTCCAGGTCGGCCACATACACCAGGTTCACCGGTGCGGCGGCCACAAAGTCCTGCACGCCCGTCAGAGGGCGAATGTCGCCAGTCGCCACGCGTATCAGGGTATGGGTGGGTGGGTCGTAACGATACGCGCCGTCTGCGGTGGTCACGACCACATCGATCTCGCGCCAATCGCGGGCCGAAGGCGCGGTGCGCTGGCCCGACGCCGGCCGGTTCACCCCGCTTGCCGCCCACAGCAGGTTCGACAGCACCTGCGGCGGCAGCGGCTTGCTGTCCAATTCACGCACCGAGCGCCGCGCCTTCAGCGCCTGCATCAAGGACATGCCGCCCTCCGTTTCGGGCGGCGGCAGCTTGATCGCCCCGCTTTCCTGCGCCAGTCCCGTTCCCGTCATGTTCATAACAATCCCTCCATATCATCACCCGCCCAGCGTCGATTTTTCCCACGCAGAGAACGCGCAGTCCTTATCAATCTAGACCTGTAACCATGCGGGGCAAGCCCTCGTCTTCGGCCGGCCTGTGGCCCGATGCCAGCTGATCTATACAAATAGTGTCGATGCAGAACGCCTTGTTTCTTGATTTCACATGAGGAGAACGACGATGGCTGTTGTGAATATTGGTCACTACTATGCCGAGTGGATGCCCTCCGGCTCGCCCGACAAACCCGGCCGCGGGCGCATCATCCTGCGCAGCGCTACCAACTTGGGCTCGGAGGACTACCGCAACCTGCGCCACATGCTGCAGACCGGAAAGCCCGTGTTCCGGGACAGCGAAGCGGGCTGGCTGCGAACCGCGCATCCGCAGATGCACAATGCCGAGCCGGTGGGGGAACAGGAAGGAAACGGATAAGCACAGGGCTCGGCATTGCGTCCGGCCCCGAACGCGAGCTCACTGCAGGCTGGAGACGAAACGCTATGCCCCATGGCGCCACCCGCCCGCCTGCGCTGCCATCACGATCCGCGCGCACGCTTCGGCATCCGAATCCGCCTGGTGATGCCGCAGATCGATGCTCAGATGGCGACACACATCGGGCAGCTTGGTCGGGCGAAGATCCCAGCACGCCCGTGCCAGCTTCACCGTGCACACGAAAGGCAGCGTCGGCGCCGCCAGACCGTAGGTCTCGCAGCAGGCGCCCAGTACGCCCTTGTCGAAAGGCGCGTTGTGCGCCGCCAGAAACGCCACCCCCGCCAGCTCGCGTGCCAATCCCGCCCACACCGCATCGAAGCACTGCGCGCCCTTCACGTCATCCCACGACAAGCCATGGATATGGGTAAACAGAAACTGACGCGACGGTGGGCGGATCAGCGCCGACAGACGATCGACGATGCGACCGCCCTCGACGATCACCACCCCCACCGCGCACGCGCTGTCACGGGCGTTGTTGGCAGTCTCGAAGTCAATGGCGGCGAAGCGGGTCATGGGTGGGTTGTTCGGTCTTGTATAAATATTTGTCAGGAATCGTCGCGATGCGCGACCTAATCCTTCTCAGGAAGGTCTAATTAATTCGATACTGCTGTCATCCTATGCTTGCGCCAACTCGTTTTGAATAGGATATTCGAGACGAGCCAGGAGAAGGGTCTGAAGCCGAAGTTGTCATGAGTCGTTCGAGGCTGTTCGCAATGGTGGTTGCCCTTCTCCG
>Ga0307377_10000804_pt1 | contig 41657 bp, 79 predicted proteins | sample TR3MG_FD_202535 | JGI IMG/M metagenome (GOLD analysis project Ga0307377, IMG submission 202535) | Soil microbial communities from Risofladan, Vaasa, Finland - TR-3 | ecosystem: Environmental > Terrestrial > Soil > Coastal area > Acid sulfate soil | place: Finland: Risofladan, Vaasa | collected...
CAGACAACAATCTCTGTTCATCTATCAGGTAGTTATGAGGCTATTGCTGCTCTCCTACAGAAGCTAAAGTGGGACGAGAATATAGCGCAGGAATTGAAGCTGGAATGACAGTACAAGGGTACTGCTGAGGCGAGGCACTGAATGATTAAAGTGAGCAAGGGATGGTCTAAAAACGACTGGGCGATACCGCTCCATGTGTGGGCCGGCAAGCCCTATACCGCAGCTTGTCTTAAGTCCCCCGGCAAAGAAGACGAGCTGTGGGTGACGCAGGTTGTAATAACGCTCTTCTGTTTCTACCTGGATATTCAGTGGGAGTAACGTTAACAGTATCCGTATACTGTGGAGGTAAAAAGAATGCACAAACCGATGTCAGCCGAGGAGCTTGTGAACCACCACGGCCCTGATGACTTTACCGATAAGGTAAAGGAAGCAATCGAGAAAATTGTTGTGGAGCATGACGAAGGACCGGTTGCCGATTATCTTCGGGGATACTTGGTAAGCCTCTGTGAGGAAGTTGAGATTAACGACAGTTTGCTCGAGGACCTGGAAGACGATGCCGCAGCGTGGGCCGACGGCTGGAATTATTGCAAGGCCTGGGTAAGAACCTGTGAAGAGACTAACGTCTTGGCCGATGAGGGAGAGGACTACAAATGTTACCTGGTGCCAAAGAGCCAGGTAGAAGAATAAAGGAGGGTAAGCCTATGGAAGAACTGTTAAAAGACATCAAAGAGGTGCAGGAGGGAGGCAAGAACTTTATCAACTGGTATCTGAGCCACGGCTATACCCTGCTGGCTATCCAGCAGGGCGCCCGGGCCCAGACATTTCCTCAACCCAACCCGAACGGCCAGCAGCAGTATGTCCGCCGGAATCCTGTCTATGTGGTCGGCCGCCCCGACGGGGTCAAGCCCGCCCCACCATGGCCGGGGCGGGAGCAGCTAAAGGCAGAGCCGGAAAAACATTAAAAGGCGGGGTAATATGGCGGTAAAGACAGCTAAGAAACCGGTCACCACAGGGCAGACGCCGACGGCGAAGATTGCTCTCCAGACGGAGGAAAATCCGCCGTATTGGACCAAGATGCCCTGCTGGGTGTGCAAGACAAAAAACTGGTGGTGGAGAAAGCCGCATATGATTTTTGGGGTTATATACAGCCCTGGGGGGTGGGTTTGCGGCACCTGTCACCCAGACCCTAATGCAGAAGAAAGGAGGCAAGCTGATGGAGGGGAAATATCCGAGAGTAGAGATCCAGAACATTAACAAGCTCAGTGTATCGTTCAAGGCGGGCACCGCCAAAATATCGTTTGAAGTTATCCACGCCGGCCCGGATTTATTGAAGCTAATATACATGCAGGCGACCGCCTGTCCGATGAACGTTATCATCGAGTCCCCCCAGGCCGAGATGGACCTGGTGATTTCACAAGTCAACGTTAAAACTGGAGTAGTCAAAGATGAAGAGAAAGATTGAATGGACTGACATAACCAGGAACCCGGTTAAGGGGAAGTGTCCGGTCGCCTGCCCGTACTGCTATGCGCGGGATATATACGACAACAACAAGTGGGACCCGTCTATCCGCTTCGTGCCTGAGGTGCTGGACGATATTCCCAGGAAACCTTGCCGTGTCTTTGTCGGCAGCACCATGGAGCTCTTCCTATTTCCCGAGTGGCTGCCGGATATCTTTGCCAAGTGCCGGCAGCATCCGGAGCACATGTTTATCTTCCTGACCAAAAAGCCTCACATGCTGTCTCAGTGGTCCCCCTTCCCTGAAAATTGCGAGGTGGGCGCCACCGCACCCGAAGAAGTCGGGTATTTGAGAGCCTGCGTTGAGATGTTTGGGGTCGAGGCCAGGGCGAAGTTTATCTCCTTTGAGCCGCTGCTCGAGGGCCTGCATGAAGGCGGGGAAGTGATGACCCATGCCGGCATCAGCGGGGTAATCATCGGCGCCATGACGGGCCGGAAGGGTAAGCTGCAGCAGCTCCAGGAAGAGAGGTATCGCGACCTTTCGCTCGAGAGGATGGACGCCGTGGGCATGAAATACACGCTGCTGCCCCGCCTGGAGTGGGTTAAGGGCATCGTCCAGGCGGCCGACGTCGAGGGCATCTCGGTGTTTCTCAAAGACAACCTCTACAAGCTGCTGATGGAATGCCCGGCTAAAGACCGCGACCTGTACTGGGAGGATATGTCTCACCTCAGGCAGGAGCTGCCGAAACGAAGCTACAGTGACCAGGTGGTGACCACCTCTGAAGCTAGAGTGACCAGTAAGGGGGTATCCTGATGCCGAAATACCAGACTAACGCACAGCGACATTATCGGTATGAAAGGATTGCCAAGGCTGAAGGTGAGCAGTGCATCGTCTGTTGGATTGAAAAGAAGGTCAGGCGGGGGCCGCCTTCTGTGAAGCTGGAGATTGACCACGCAGACGGGAATAAGGAGAACTGGAGCTGGGACAACCTTCACCTGGTTTGCCACCGGGATAATTGCCGGCTTCGGGAAATGACCGTCAAAGCTAAGGTGACCATGCTCCGTACCTATAGTGACCAGTGGGAGAGAGAGAGAGAGAGAGAAAATTTGCCGACCTGGAAGACTCTGGACAAGGAAGACTCAGACTACCGGTCTGGACCCCCTGAGATGAAGGCAAACAGTCGTTATGAACCGAAGTGGCTTAACTTCATCCACGGGCAGTTGAAAGCTGACGGGTCTATTCTGAGAGAGGATGCCATTAGCGGGGGCGCTCATTATTCCGGCTGCGCCGTTCAGACATCGAGGAATTACCTCACCAAGCACACGTCCCCCTGGAGCTGCTTTAAGGAAAAGGTGGACAACTCCGGGAACAAGGTTATAGTTTACCGAGACTTGACAGAGAGGCCTATAACTGCTAAAGTAGCCTATAGAGGTTATAGAGACCAAAGAGGTAAGCCAGATGGTAATACCCCGGAAAAAACCTAAAAAGGATATGACTACCATCTGGGTCGAAAAGAACCTAGCTCTTGAGCTGAGGAAACTCGGGGGCATGGACGATACCTACTCAACAGTTATACGGCGTCTCCTGGATCATAAAGGAGGGCCGCATGGAGAGGGAGAACATGAGCCTGCTGGGGATGGCCATAACCAAAGCTGAAAAAGGCGAGGGCTCGATCTACGTGGAATATCACCAGTGCGCCAAGTGTTGCAACGAGTACCGGGTTTATATGCGGTCGCCTGAGGACGTCGAGCAGGCGTTCCAGACGCTGGCCAAGAGGCTGGGCAATAAACCTGAAGAGATGGACCTTTGCTTCAACTGCCAGAGGGGAGTTATCGCTGACCAGCAGATGCTACCCCTGGGGGTTTAATCTGGCCGGTCCCAGCAGGCTGTTTGAAACACAAAAAAAGGGGCCTGGGGAAGATATCCCCGGCCCCTCTCTTTATTCGTGAGCGCAGATTTCACAGGTCAGCTGGCGAGGAACTATTCTGAGGACTTCGCCGCCGGCTTTATCCTTGGCCATCTGAAAAGTGAAGATTCCAAACTCCGGTCTGTAATCGCAGTTCTCGCCGTCTTTGAATCTCTCACCGTTGATTATAACGTTATAGGCGAGCTGGTTAAGAAGTCTGCCGGCAGCTTGATAAAACAGGGTGTTGGTGACCACCATCAACTCTAGCTGGCCGTAACGGTTCAGGCCATGCGTATGAAGTTCAATCGCTGCTGAGGTCTCATCATCAATCACGCCGTCGAGTCTGACCTCCTTCATCACCTGCTGCATTTTTGCCTCATCCTTTTCAGCCAAAAAGACACCTCCTTTCTACAGTAGTGGGGAATCACTCGTCTTGCTCCCCTTCGTCCATGTTAACGAACCTAGCCAGGCACTTTACCGGCGGCCATCTCCAGCCAAAAGAAACCCCCCTCAGCCAGATCCAATTATCGAAATGAGTTAACCTGATAGAGAGGACGGCCAACGCTTTTTCGCCGACGACGAGCTGCAAGGCCGGCGGACCCAACTCCATGGTGACGACCACACCGGACTTCATGAGGAGTTTTCTGGTGCGAATTGGCATGAACCTCCGTCCCTTCAACAGTATGAGAATACTGTTAGGCCGCTGGCTCCCTGTAAACCAACCCGACTGAAGCATAGGCTTCCTGGTGGGTTTTAAAATCGTTACATCTGCACTTCTGGCCCACGTGGGCGAAGGGACACTCATGTAAGAGGTGCCAGACACCAGCGACAGACCCAGCCTCATTCCAGCAGCGCTGTATGTTCTCCAGAGTCTGGCATTTAACGCTCTCGAGGGGAAACTGGCACTGGCTACACCAGAAATCTATATCTTTCTGGGGAACCTCCTCTTCACTAAATATCCCTTTTCGAAATATTCCGGTGCCCATGAATCACCTCCCTTCTACGGCATGTGAGCGCCGTTACTTCTCAGCGCTTCGTTCATCGTCTTGATGACGGACAAGATGCTGACGGCCATACGCTGAATTTTGACCGGCTCCTGGGCCAGTACCGCGGCCACGTAGGGGTCAAGCCTTCCTGTTGTGGCCGGGCCGGGGTTTTCGGACATCATGCCGGCCATGGTCAAAAGGCTGGTCTCCTCGAGCCCCAGCGGGCCGGCCAGCTTCTTGAGCATGTGGCCGGACGGGAAACGCTCACCCCTCTCTATCCGGCCAAGGTGGGAAGCGGATATCCCGGTCGCCTGGGCCAGGGAACGAAGGGTGAGCGCCTTAACCTGGCGTGCCTGTTTCAACTTCTCACCCAGCTCATGGTTGTTTTCCATAGGGTCACCTCCTTTCCAGCAGCACTTTTTTGCCGTGGTTGCATTTTTCCTGGCAGTATCTTTCGAGAAAGAGCCGTATTATCTGGGGGCTCCGGAGATTGGGGTCGGCTATAATCCTCACCCTGCGCCGGCAGCTGGGGCAGACGAGCAGCCACTCCTTCAGGACCGCCACCGGCAGCCCCTGTTTCAGGCGGGATGCCCGTCTTGATTTCAGGAGAGCATACCGGCGCCGGCTCGGCCGCGGGTCGTCGGCCAGCATGACGTCAATGTGGCTTTTCCGGACTACCCAGCCCCAGCTCCCATGCCCCTCCCTGCTAACAAGCGGCCGTCTCAATGCCGGCAGCCAGCCGCGGTAGATGTACCGGTGTACGGCGTTGATGTCCACCAGCCCGAGGAATGGCGCCGCTTCCCTGGTGCTGTACCAGGGGTCTTTCTTGTATTCTTCCCGGACGATGGTTCGGAAATAGCTCTGCTCCATCCTCTTAAGGTCGACCAGCCAGGGCCTCTCCTGCAGGCAGGCAAGAATGTCGTCATACTCAAAGCTCCAGCACCGGGTTGCACCGTAGGAGAAGGGCGCCCGCTTGCCCTTGATATAGCCCTTATTCATCCAGTTGACTATGGTCTTTGAGCAGGATACCCCCAGGGCCAGGGAGACGGCCCGGGCGGTGTAGATATTGCTGCGCTGGTTCAGGCCGTTGAGCTTCCGGTAAGCGGCAATCTTCAGGGCGTTCTCGGTCCTGTCCAGGCGCTTGGCTATCCGCGCCCTGGGCTGCCTGCCGTAGGTTTCAGCCAAGTCCTCCAGCTCCTCGGGTTTCCATGGGGGCTTTTTGGCCACCGCTTATCTCCTTTCTATGCATCTTATTCGGCCTCATCGAAGAGGTCAAACATCGATGGCTGTAACTCTTTGGCCTGGGCGGCCGCCGCTTCCTTCTTATGGCGGCGCTCCTCCCTGCCTTTTTCATGCCGGCGCCGGACCCGCTGCTCATAAATCCATCTCTTGAGATGGTTGAGGTCGCGCATCATGTCGTCGGTTATCAGGTCAACCCTGACATCCGCCGGCACGACGAAGCCCTGCTTGCCGTTCCGGTATTTCTCAAGAACCCTGGTGGCCACGTAGAGGTAAATCTGCGCCCATTCATAGCTCGGCGCCGCCTCCAGGCAGGCCGTCATAAGGTAGGCGCATGCCTCGGCGTCGGTGGCCATCATCTCGTCGCCGCCGGCGGACTTCATGCCCTCGATGAGCCTATCCAGGGTTATGGCCTCTTTCAGCCATGGCGGGAGATTAGCTCCCCAGCCCCCAGGAGAGACGATAATAGGGTCGGTGAAGATGCCGGCTATCTCCGAGATGCCTTTCTCAAGGTCTCTGTCGGCCAGCACCTTATTTCCCCTGCTCGAGAGTGCCGGCGCGGTATTCAATCCCGAGACGTTCGCAGGTCTCCTTGACCAGGGCCATGTGCTTGTGGGCCAACTCGACAACCTCTTCGTCCCTGCCGGTGTTTATACCCCAGACGTCGCCGCAGTAGTGGGATAGCTCGACGACCTGCCCGTCCACCGAGTAGTAGGCGACCATCGTCACGTGCTGTATAGTGACCATCATCTTTGACGGCTCCCAGCGGACGGTGGATCTGACGATGTTCCGGTCGATTTTGGCCTTGTCGGCATCAATCTCGGCGCAGAACTCACCCGGGTCGGTAAAATGTACCTTTACCATAACGACCTCCTTTCTTCTTTTACAATCTCTTATTCCAGCGCAACCAGGCCTTGACAGCGTTTTGGCTGGCCTCCTCGAAATCTAAAACGGCTTCTGGGGGTAAATCGCCCGTCTTCACCTCGGGGTAGTTTTCAGCCACTACTTTCCAGAACGCGTCCTGGGCCTTTTCGGTAACTTCGTCGACTTTAGTCACGAACCCACCCCCTCTCATATTGGTAAACCGTCGAGCTCCAACGGTTTACCAGCCTCCAACTGGTTGGAATGGTTGGAACGGTTGGAAGGGGAGAGACAGCCTCCCCCCCTCCAACCTTGCTACCGCTTCCTGGCCTATTTCTTTACCTTCTTACCGCCTCCCTTTTTCGGCTTGGGGGCACTGGCCTCTGGCGCCGCCGCCGCTGCCGTTTCCGCCGCCGCCGCCGCCGCCTCAGGCTCTTCCGGGCCCGCCGCCGCTGCTGCTGACTCTTCCGCCGCCGCCACATCCGCCGCCGGCTTTTCCTGCTCGGCGGCCGGCTCGTCGCCCCAGCTTGTCTGCATCGGCATGATGAGCACATTCGGGCTGCTGGGGTGGTGGAAAGACGCCGGCGCGGCTCCGCCCGTCCACATCATCGTAACTATGCTATCTTTTTCTTTCAGGTACTCGGTGAGATAGCCCTGGTTCAGGGCAATACGGTTCGGGGCGCCCAACATGTCCAGAGCCGAGACCTTGGCTGAAACCTCTCGGCCGTCAGCCTTGGCCGAAACCCTGCAGGCGCCGGCCTGGAATTCGAAGCGAACAATGCCCTTATTCTTGCTGGCCACGTCGCCGACTCGCCGGACGGCCGTCTCCATCTCCCTGGCGAAGAACTGGACCCTGAGGGTAGGTTCGCCTTTGGGGATGAGCTTCAGCCAGGCTGGGGGACTTCCGTCGATCAGCTTGACGATGACCTTGACGTTCGGGGTGAACCTGACTATCATGCCCAGCTTGCCGTCCAGGGCGACGTGGACCTGCCGCTTGGCCGTGAGTATGTCCACAAGCGCCTCGCCCTGGGGCGGTGTCCGCGGCGTTTTGGCCATCACGTGGATTAGCGTCGAGATGGCGCCGGCGGGTATGACGGTGGTGTATTCCGCGGGGAACCCAAAGGGCAGGACAATGTGGGCCATGCGGAAACCGTCGCCGGCGCTGATTTCTATTGGGCGGCCGAATTGTACCGTAATCCCGGTCAACACGGGACGCCCTTCATCTCTGGCGACATAGGGCAAGGCGGATGCTAGCGCCGGGATAAAGGCGTCGCCGTTGATATCGGCTTCGTCCTTAATCTTAAGCTCCGGGATAATCGGAAAGCCTTTGATGTTTTCCACGGGGTAGGTCCCCTCGCCGTCAGACCAGGATAGCGTCAACTTTCCGCTCTCGGAGTGTATCTGCAGCTTCTCGTATCCCGGGACGTACTTGAGCATTTTCAGCACTTCTGCATAGGGCAGAAGGAAGGACTCATCCGCCTCGGGCATGTCAATGACGATCATGGACTCGAGGGTGGTGGCCATCAGCTGCCCATCTTTTACCAGGATGTTTTTCAGGATGGGCAGCGTGGTCTTGCGAGGAACTGCCGGCTTTAGTATCTCCAAAGCATTCCTAAGCTGTTCAACCTTGATTTCCATACGCTTAACCTCCTTTCTGGCCGTTTTTTCCCTTCTATGGCGGCCATCTCATAGAAGGGGCCGGGACTAAAACATACTCGGCTGTGCTGGTTCCTCGTGTCGTACGGTGGCCTGCCGGCGGGGTGCCGGTGGCGGTGGTGGTGGCTCGGGAAGTATGGCCTTGGGGTTCTGGGGGCTGGTGGTCCACTTGGCTTTAGCTTCCGAGATGAGCTTGTCGAGCTGCTTCTTTACTGCCGGCAGCCCGCCCTGGACGGTGTGAAAGATAGGGTCGCAGTCGGGGGACTGGAGGCCAACAATGGCTCGGTCGTCTTTCAGGGTAATGACGATCTTCAGCTCATTGCTTGGCTTCTTAGGCTCTTTCACTTCGGCTACAGCCGGTGTCTCCTCCAGCTCTTCTTCCGGTATCTCCTCTGGCACTTCTTCCGGGGATACAACCTCGGCCTCGACTTTCACTTCGGCCTTTGTCTCGGCGTCCTTTTCTTTGTCCTTCGCCATCTGTCTTTACCTCCTTCCTGGCATATAATACCTGTGCCCTAATGAGCACTTGAGTTTGCCAATTAGCGTGTCGACCTTCACGCTAAACATGCGGGCGATGATTACGGGTTCAGCTGGTACCGCCTGAAGCGTCCCAGCCTCTAAATTCAGATATGCCCCCATCCAGGTCAGCCGGCCCGTCAGAAGCTTGTAGACGAAATCTAACGCCAGGGTGGCCATCGCCTGGTTGATGACGGGGCTTTGGGCGTTGTCCTCTACCGCCTCGGCGCAGTCCTGCTGGGCCGGCGCTGGCGACGTGGACGCCGCCAGGAGACTGGGGAGCTGTAGAGAGGGCATCGGCAGCTTGAGAACGGTGTGGCCAATATCGTCAAACGCCTCCTCCAGGCCGCTGACCTCTTTGGTGTTGCCGATGAGGACCTGGCCTGACTGAAAACCGTTGCCGGCATCCAGCCACCAGTCGTTCCAGTCTAAAGAGTCGTGTATCAGCTTTCTGGCGTGGGGCGTGTCAACGCAGCCGATAATCAGCCCCCGCGCCACCCTGCGGCCGATAGCAGTCCGGTCATTGAGTATGTCGCGGTCATAAGGATAGACGCTGTAGCCTATCCGCCGGCCGTACTGGACCGCCAGGCGCTCGGCGAGAACTTGGGACTTGAACTTGCCGACATCACCCTCAAAGAAATTCTGTCTTCGTAGGTTATGCGGCTCCACCCGGTCGTGGTCAATCAGCAGCAGGTCAAGGTCGATGTTGGCCAGGATCCTACACAGACCTTCGGCCAGGAAACCACCTGTCCCACCGCAGCCAACCACGACGATTTTCGGGCGGCCCATGCTGTCGCCCATCATCACCGTGTAGCTCATCCTCGGGTATGACCTCCTCTCCTTCGAACTCTATGGCGCCGGCGAGGGCGCCGTCGAAGACGTCTTTCCAGGCTAAGGGCATGAAGTAACCGTAGACCCCCAGCCTAAGGTTGACAGTCGGCGTTTTATCCAGGTTGCCGACAACGCCGTACACCTTTAACCCAACGTCGTCGCTGTCGTCTATACCGCTGAACCTGGCCCACATCTTATTGTGAGAATGCAGGTCGAGCACTACCTGGTCCCCGCAATCATAGACGACCTTAGCCGCCTCTTTTTCCTGAGACGGGACGTGGAAGTGGTAGCCGGAGTCGCCGGTGACGGCGACGTAGTGCTCCCTCGAGATATCGGACAGGAACATGTCAAGCGCCAGGTCAAAGAACCGCTGCGGGATACTCCCGTAGGTAAGGATAAACTTCACCTTCAGGGGCGCTAGGCCCCGGATTTCGCAGTCGGCAACGGGGATTCGAACCTCCAGCAGCTTATTCTCCGCTTCGATGAAAAGCCCGTTGGCGGCGACGATATAGTCGTAATATAGCCCCCGCTCCCCCGCCAGGCCTTCCTGGCGGTTGATTAGATAGCCGACAGGTTTCATGTCACATCTCCATCTCCATAAGGTCGTGCACCGTGCCGTGTTTGACCAGGTCGGCCATCGGGAACCTCTTCTTCTTGTCCAGGTGCGCCCACAGGCGAATAATGTTCTGGGGGAACTTGTTTGACCGGTTGTGCAGATCCGCCGTCGGGCTGAAGAATGACGTAAAGAAAGACTGCACGATATCGGCTACCCGGGTGGGGAAGTCATGGGTGCCCGGGCAAGTCCGGCCAGTCGAAAAGACGTTGGCCAGCGGCGCCTTGTAAACGGTGTCGGCTTCTTTCGTCGGCTTCTTCTTGACCGCATAGACCCACGGTGGGCTGCCGGGCCGGCAGAGGAAAATCAGGCCTGGGAGAGGCACCATGAACCGGCGCGGCGGCGTTCCTACATCCTCGAGCAGCGCCAGCGGCCTAACCTGCGGCTCGTCGTATATGGCGATTACAGGCCCGCTCCTGGTATTCCGCCACCAAAGCGTGCGGTCAGGTAGCAGCCCGGAGCCGAAAGACAGCTCACCCGCCAGGGCATGGGCTACATCCATGGCCGAGACGACCTTCCGGGTTACGGTTTCTTCCTGGAAGGTGGTCATCACCACGGCCTGGTGATGAAAGTCCAGCCTCAGCCGCAGCGGGTCGGGCGGGATTCCCAGCTCTGCAGGAACCGCCCACTCAAAATTCTCAGGCTTCGTCTCCGGCATCTTCTTCGTCCTCCTCTCTTCCTAATTCAGGCTCTAAAGGGCACCAGTGCTCGGTCGGGTCGTAGACCGTCCGCCACCGGGCCGGGTCAGCAGACTTTCGCTCCTCCTCAGGCAGCGACAGCAGGAAGTCTAGGAGCTCCCTGTAGCGAACCTGGGGGTCTCTTTCCAGCCAATCGACAACACGGGCTATCTTCCCGCGTAGCTCTTGAGCTTTGGGGTAGCTCTCTGTCAGCCTGTCAACGTTATAGCGTGACCACTTAAATAAAGGCTCACCGTAGCCCTCTATATATTCACAGTCGCCGTAATTTGAATCCAGGACGACGCACCCGGTGTTAGAGCACACCCAGTCGGCAAAGTCCCCGAGCCCATCGTACGGCGTGCCGTCGGTCATCTTGTGCAGGGTATCTGGCTCCCAGCCCGCCGGCGGGATCATCTTGACCAGCTGCTCGCCGACCACCCCCTGAATCATGTCAAAGAGCGGCACCTTGGCGCCGTTTAGCTTCTCCTGGGCCGTTCTGCCGGTCTTGGAGAACTCCGCCTCTATTCCGGCTTTCTTCGCAATCAATAGAGTGCGGCGTATGGTTTCCTTTACGTCAGGGGTATCTTTCGCGTCCCTCAACAGGATTTTATTTTCGGCTACCTTGACCATGGCAAAGCCCATCGGCGCGAGCCATTGGCCGCCGATCGCTAGGGATGACACCATGTTTTCCACCCAGGCGATATCGCTGGCAGACGGCTTGAACTTTGCCGCCGGCAGATCCGTCGGGTCGAAGGGCACCCTGTCGTCCTCTTCGTCTCTCCAGTCCCCCTCGTAGGGGTAAACGACAAGAGCCAGCAGCAGGGCGTACCCCAGCCGCATACCAAGGTCGTGGTAAGATGAGTAGGACATACCCATCATCTCCACCGGCAAACTGGCTACGAAACCGCCCAGCTCGGCCTCCTGCATAAATATGGGGAGAGGGAAATACCTTTTGCTGAAGAGGTAGCAGAACTTGTAAAGCCGGCCGAATCGGGGCTCCGTCAGTATGTCGGCCTCGTGCTCCGGAAGAAATTCCCGGATGATGGCCACGAACTTCTCGATGTCGTCTATATTCGTGAAGCATTTCAGCAGCTCCGACAGCAGCGGGGGCCCGACCTTCAGTTTCTTTGCAAGCGTGGATAAAGGCCAGGCTTCCGGCCGCGGCGTTTGAGCCGCCTCAACTGCCGGCGGCCGCATCATGGCTTCAATAGCAGCCTGGTTATTCTGTGCGATGATGGTGTCCAGGTCCCACATAGCTACTCCTCGTCAGTCTGCCCCTGCAATCTCACCAGGGCGTCAACCGCCTGGATGGTGTGGTTACCATAGGCCGTAGCCTCGGCGGTGGCCAGGTTGATTTCCGGTATCCTGTCAAGGAGGGCTTGCACATCAAGGCTGCCGCCCGTGACAGGGATGCTGTTGGCCAGCTCGATAAGCATGAGCTGCTTTGGGGGCACCTTTTCGAGGGCATGGACCACCTTGTCTATATCTTCTCTTTCTGCCATACCGGTCACCCCCTACTGTGCGCCTTTCGTGCCGACCCGCCTTCTGAACTCGTAGATGGTGTCTTTCGTCCCGGGTTCCGATTCGGAGTCGCGCTCACTCTGGGTTACCTCAGCGTTGGCCAGCTCGGGGAAGAAGCTTGTCATCTGCTGCCTAACTTCATCGGCGCTGAGATTGGCGTCTGGGTCATCGAACTCCCTGCCGTCGTAGACAAAAACCCTGCTCATTGGTCGCCTCCTTTCTTTTCTTTCGTAGCGAAATAGATCGCGTGTACCTCTGTGTAGCTGATAACGGCGCAGATCCCGCCCTGGCGCCTAGCCCACTCTTTCTCCTGGAGTGCCTTGATTTCTTTACGGCTAGTCCCGCGGTGCGCAACTGGTATAAGGTTCCCGTTGCCCATCTTGTAGAAGAGCATCGATGCCCCCCCCCTTCTGAGCTATTTAATCTCTACAAGGTCATGGTTACCTGGGCCTATCCAGTTATAGTTGGCCTTCTCGGTAGTCTCTAGTACGCGGTAGTCTTTTACCAATATCCAGGCACGCTTTAGAGCTGCCCCGTAACCGTCCGCCTCATCCCGGGTCGGGAAAACTAACGCATTCCCCACCCACTCGTTCTCCACATACACCTCGGCGCGGTACTCAACCTTGCCGTTTTCTACCCGCTGCACCTTGAGAAGTTCCGACCAGGTGTGGTGCCTGAGGAAATCGCTGAGGTCGCAAAGGGCCACAATCTTGGCCTGCTCCTCGGTCTTGGCCTGGTCGTCCTCTACTCGGAAGCGGATATCGGCCGTCACATCGAAAGGCATAGCTCACCTCCTTTCTTATTCTCTAAAATTCTAAGCGGGTTCCACTATCAGCATATCTTCGGCTAGTAGCTTTACCGCCGGCCAGAAGTCGGAGAGGCTTCCGGAGCCGGTGGTAACCAGGTACTTGCGTGGGGGATCTTTAATGGTAATCCTGAACTCCCAGAACTGGGCAGGGAGAGCCTTAAGCCATATCTTGATTTCAGCGCCGTGGTGCTTAATCCGGCCGACGAAGTGGCGCTCTTCTGTTCGGATATCGAAGTCAAAGGGCTTTAAGTGGAGCTCTCTAAAAAGAGGCCTGTCCCAGTCATAGGTGTGGGCTCTGTAAAGCGAATCTAATGCCATACTACCCTCCTTTCTGACATAATCTGGTTGTCACTTTTTCACGATGGACTTCATCGCTTCGGCAATCGCTTTGCCGGCTCCTGGTGCGGCAAGTTTCTGATAGACCGCCCTGGCTGCCGGCACGTTGTGAAAGTGGTACTCCCAGCGGCCGTCATCCCAGAACAGTATCTCCTTGATGGCGTAAATCTCATCGAAAGTGAGCCCGATTTTGGTAAAGGCGAAGACGGCGACCATCGCCAAGCGCTCTTTTGGCTTGAGGATAACACCCGCCCGCTTGTCTTCAGAGTTGGCCAGCTGCTCGATGAACTTAAAATCGGCTGTGTTACACTGGCTCACTATTTTGCTCAAGAACCCAGCTCCTTTCTGTCCTAGTATTCCTCAGGAAATAGGACCGTAGTCACTGACCGGTCTGCCTCGGTGATAATCCAGATTTTCGGCAGGCCGTTGTGCAAGTATGCTGAAAACAGTCTCAGATGCTTGCCCAGGGCATACTCGTTCTCTCTCTTGTCGTCGGCGCCCAGGTCGCCCCAGTCGCCTTCCTGGTGGCGCTGGAGGCTCTTCCGCACGAAATGGGCGAAGGACTCGTTAGCAGTGCCCAGCTCGGCGACACCGGCGGTCATAACGAGAGTGCCTGTTGTGAACTTCTCCGCCATCGCCTCACACTCCTTTCTCTCCACCTGTGGAGAGGGATTATAAAAGAACCGCCCTGATACGGGCGGTTATAAGCAAAAAGACACCCCAGTAACGGGGTGTCTTTCCCTTTTGTGCCTTTTTTGCCTAGTGGTTTAGATAGTGTCTAACTGCTTCGCTACACACTTGCCAAATACTGCGCTGTATCGGTGCGGGTAAAGCCTTACCGTATCTGATAGCTTTGCGCCGTTTGTTTTTGCTAACTCCCTTCAGAGTGTCCCCCAAGTCAATAAATAGGTTAGCGTAGCTACTGGACACCCTAACTTTTGCAAAGGGAGTGAAGGTGATACCGCTAACACCTAAGCCGTCAAGGTAGAATACAGGCTGATTGCCGTAAAAGATGTCTTGGCTGATGTTATTAAATCGCCCACGAACGGGGTATCGTTTTTCCCCTAGACTGTGAAGCCGTAGGCTTTCGGCTTCCCATTCTGCGGTGTCTTTTGCTCTATCATCCGCTTTCCAGTCGGCCACAATACCAGTGATACGGGCTTCATAGTCGGGATGGTAAAGCTCACCTGAGAGTAAATCAACTCTCCAACCCCTTTGCTGAAAGTAGTCTAGCAAGATATTGGCAAGGTGTAGTTGGCGTATAGGAGTTTGCCATTTTGCCATTTTACACCTTCCTTTCAGCCTTGTGTGCGGTAGGGTATGCCATAGGCTAGAATAGTTACGCTGTGACCAGTTCCTTTTCTCTGCGGGCTTCGGCGGGGGCTTCGGCGGTAGCTTCGGCCATAGCCTTTTCTTGGGCTATGGCGATTGCCTTTTTTAAGGCTTCTCGGTCTGCCGAGTTTATCGGCTTTCCAGCCTTCAAAGCGTTACGCTGTAGGGCTTCAAAGCCTTTCGGGTCATTCTCCGCAACCTGTTGGGCATAGGCTACGATATTAGCGGCGAAATTGTCCCGAACCAGCTTCACGCCTTCGGCTAGGGGCTTTGCTACCCTGATAACAGGCCGACCAGACTTTGAGAATTTTACGCTTCCGTCTTGGCCGTAGGCAAGGCGAAGGGGTGCGCCTAGCGCATCCATCGGGATTGCGGTGTCGCCCTGTAGGTTAGTGGCCGAGAAGAAGGGAAGCCAGACCAGTTCAAGGTCTAGCGACCAAACACGCCGACCCTGTGGCTTTTTTCCGTTGGGTGTGACCAGTGACTTTATATAGGTAGGTGTTTCACTCATTGACTAAACTCCTTTTTTGAATTTAGCCTATGGCACACCCAACCGCACACAAGAGGCAATATTGACGGCCTACCGTTGCTTTTCGTGGCTGGCTACATTATAGCCAGTGGTCGCACTATTCGGCAAGCATAAAATGCCGGTAAAATTCCTAGTTGCTAGGTTGGTGGCCTAGCAATAGTAGCCGTCTTTTGTAAAAGTGCTTGCCCGATAACTTCGGGGCTATTCTGACGCTTTTTTAAGCGTCAACTGTAGCTAGACTCTCCAACTATGACACTTGACAGTATCCTAATACTGTTAAATCTAGCTACGAATAGCATCGCATAGTTGGAGAGTGTATTCAAGGGGTAATGTTAACTTTTCCCCCCAACTTTTATTGAGGAAAAAAATTGAGTTTCTAACCCCCTGTGAGGGGGTATCAACCACCAACCTAGACTGTGGGGACTTCTTTATCAGCTCGCTTCCGCCGAGCTTTCTGGTTGTCCCACAACTTGAGGAAAGGATGGACCTCGAAGATCACCCGGTCGCCGCCGAACTTGTCGGCGAATAGCAACTCCGGCCTCCGGTAGTGACCAACCATCGGGGCACCGCCGAAAACAGAGCCGAGAGATTGTTTAGACCAACCGCCATAGTCGGCTACCAGGGCAGGGTCATAGCTATTGGAGATGAGGGCGTCGCGGATTAAAGTGGTCAAAGTGTATCTAAGACTGTGCCAACCAGTGCGAGGCAACAACTTGACCCCGGCCTTTTGACAAATCCTTTTGAACATCGAGGACAAGGCCGCTGTCGTGTGCTCTTTCGCCCGAAAGTCCAGGAATATCGGTTTGAGTTGGTCCGGGATAAGGTGCTGCACGCGCCGGCCGTGCTTCGCGGTGTGGATTATAAATGTCTCCTTGTCGTAGTCCCTCTTTTTTATCCTGGCGAGCTCCTCCCGGCGGACTATGAAGGTGGTAGCCACCGCCAGGTAAAAGCACTCAATTGAGGTATACAGAGGCCGTGCCTTGATTAGCAGCTCTACGTTGGAGGGCTCCATTGCAGGCAACTGCTTTTTCTCATCGACGTAGGGGCTATCGTCTTTGGTGAACTCCCAGGGCCAGGCGTTGGCCTGGAATAGCTTCTTGAGATGGTAAAACTCTTTCATGAGTGAGCGCTCGGAGATCCCTGCATTCCGGCGCTTCATGAAGTACTGGCGGACGTTACTGTCGGTTGGCTGGTTGTCTCCTTCAAACATGCCCAGGAACCTCTGGGCCGTCTCCATATAGGTCTTGATGGTGGTAGGCGGCCGGAGCCGCGGTGATGATAACCTCTCTAAAAGTTTATCCAGGTACCATGCCTTGCCCGGCTTTGCCATCTCTGCCCTCCTTGCTCAATCTTGAATTATACAGTAGAATCCTACTGTAAGCGGCAGTCTTTGTCAATAGAGTTGGCTGGAGTTTTAATGTTGGCGGAACGTTACAACCCCTGTGCGGAGCGTGGGCCTGGTTGGAGTTGCAACTGAATGGACAAGTCGGACTGGGAGAAGGCCGGCGGGTTTTTCTGCCCGCTGTGCGGCCAGGAAACGGTCAGGTTAAAAGAGATCACCCCGGGTAAAAAGGGATGCCCTGGGTGTTATAGAAAGCATGTGGAGAAATTTACCAAAATGGAAGCCAGCCTGGGCCCTCTGCTTGACTCAAAGGACCCGAAGCTGGCTCGCCGTGCTAAAAGATACCTGATGAAGAAGATGCCTCTCTAGAGGCCGAACTTGCGCTTCGCTGAGGCGCCGACGGAAGCCCCGCACGCAATAGCAGCTGCCACGAAGTCCTTGTGAACCGCTGCGTTGTGGCGCCCGCCCATGCCGGTCTCGGGCTTGGAGTAGGTGTTATCTTTCATCTTGTTCCCGATGCAGGCGTTAAACCCAGAGGGGCGGTGCCCCTTCATGCCGACCAGTACCCTGGCGGCCTTTACCTCGATACCCTGTAGATTCAGCTTCATGTCTTTCCTCCTTCTGTAGATTTTCCAAAAGCTTAACACGGAGAAAAGCCTTGCGCAAGATGACCCTGTAGTTTTATAATAGAGAAACTATGGGGTCTAAAAATAAAGGCAAAACCATCTGGGTGACCGAAAAGGAGTTCGCCCTAATCAACGAGAGCCGGGAACTTTTTTTCATGTTCACCGGCGTGAAGATGAGCTGGGGGGCGTATCTTACTGCTCTGTCTCTGGGGGCCCTGGCTGCGAAGTCTCTTGAGGGGTTTCTGATTCGCTGTCCGGATTGTGGGAGTCAGGTGGAGATGATTCTGGAGAAGCCGCACCTGGTTCAATAGTCTTCTCCTCCAAAGCAGCAAATTCCTGGGTAGCGCAGTCGAACTCCAGCAGCCGGTATCTAAGGTCGTTCGGCACCTTGCCTTTGACTTCATCCATCACCTTGCATACCTGCACCGGGTCCTGAGTCTCCTGAGCCCTCTCGATTTCGCCGGCGAGCTCCGCCATGCCGCGGTTTTTCAACTCGTCTTTGTACCAGGAGATGTTCACCGGGAGTATGCACGGCCGGCAGAAAGAAGCATCCTCGCCTATCCAGTCTTCCATGGGAGCCAGCTTGACGGGGCACTCTGGCTTTTGGCCCTCAAGAACCTGCCGCTTCTCTTCGTAGCCATCCGGCTGGTTGGTATCTTTTTCGTCGCTCATCACCAATCCCCTTTCATCAACAAGGTCGATTAAAGCTATGATAGCGTGCAGGACCATAGATGTCAAGCTCTTGTTGGTTGAAGAAGGCACCAACCAGTTGACAAAATCAAAGTACCAACTTACAATTGCAGAAGGAGGTGAGCTATGGCTACACAAGCACAGCTTTTAACGGTACTGGCGGATGCGCAGAGCCCGATGAGGCAGTCGGAGATGGGGGACCTACTCAAACTGAAGGTCAGCAACTTCAGTGGCCAGCTGAGGACGCTGGAGAAGCAAGCCTTCGTCAGCTGCGACGGCGAGGGCGCCTTTGCCATAACGGACGCCGGCAGGGGGGAGCTTCAAAAGTTACTGGCCAACTACACCGATACCGAAAACCTCCCCAGCGAAGAGGAGGCGGGCACCACCGAGATGCAGCAGTTTATCAAGCTGGGGAAGATGACCGGCGTAATGCCGGATACCCTCATCGCCCTGGTAGCGAACCACGTGTGGACCGGGGACTATCTGGACATAACCTGGGTGGCCAAGGCCATGCAGGAGATGGGGGTGAGGAATGACCTGGCTTCCCGGTGGGTGAATGCCTGGCGGGGTCACCTGCACCAGCCTATGACTGAAGAGGTGAGGAAGATTCTTAAGGCAGGCAAAGACGGGGATAAAGAACTGGGCGAAAGCGGAGACAAAGGGGGGAGAGATTATATTCTCAGCACCGACGATACACCGACATTCGTCGGCGAAGGCCTGGGCGACATGACCTATAACGACGCCATGAAACTGGCCAACGCCAGGGCCGCGGGCAGAGCCAGGGCGCCGGCCGCCGCCGCCGCCGCCGCCGAGTCCCCCCTGGAGACGCTCTCAAAGGTCCTGAAAGTCGCCCAGGAGCTGCAGGGTGAGAAAACGGGCGCAAAGACCTTTCTCATCAAGCCTGGGGCAAACGGCTACGAGGCCGAGGAGATGGAGGCGGGCAAACCGCTCATACTGCCGGCTCTCGGCGCCGCTGGGGGGAATCAGGCCCCCGTCTACTTCTTTGACAGGGAAAGCCAAACGCTGAAGGAGCTCAAGCCCGGAGAGCCCATCGTCCTGGGCGGTGAGAACAAGCCGGCGGCAAGCAAAAACTACTATGTCGACCAGGATGGGAATGTGAAAGAAATGACGCCCGGCATGCCTATAGTCATTATAAAACAAGCCCCAGCTGCAGCTGGCGGTACCCCCATCCAGCTCAGGGACAGCCAGGGCAACCCGGTTATAATGGATATCGATACCTTGATAACGCTCGAGGACCACAAGGCGAAACAGGCTCACGACGAAGAGAAGCATAAGGTCGGGATGGAGATAGCCACCCAGGTCAAAGAACTCGTGGGGAAATTCGGCAAGGCGATGGCCAACATGGCGGAGAAAGAGTAATGGCGATCAAAGACGGGCTGTCAAAGCTCAAGAAAGGGGGCGGCCGGATGCTTTTCGAATACTTTCTTGAGCTGTACCGGGAAGAGATAATCGGAGGCTTCAGAAAATACCTCGAGCATTACACTCCCGAGGGCATCGTGAAAATGGTCAACGAGTCGCGTTTCCCCCCGATGACGGGGTTCAACTTAAGCGAGGCCGGTGGCTATATTGACTACATCGAGCAGATCACTCCCAAGAGGTTTTTTGAAGCGCTGGCCGAGGCCCGGGTAGATCTGGCGCAGGCGATCTTTGACCAGGGCGATAAGGGAATCGAATACATCGTCAAGTTGAGGGCACACATCATCGAGCTTATTAAAAGCCCGGGTAAATCGATGGCCGAGTCGAAGGACTACGGCCCTAAAAGCGGCAGCGAAACGAAACTGGCTACCTGCATGACTTGTAAAAAAAGCTTCCCTGTACCGGTCGACCTGCTGGAAGACCAAGTTGAGTGCCCCTTCTGCAAGAAGGACAAGGAAGCGCCGCCGCCCCCGCCGGAAGAAGAGGATTGACAGAACGCCCCCTGTCGGTTTAGAGTATGAGGGAGGTTGCGATGAGTAATTGGGCTAGGGCAATTTCTGTCGTCACTCATATAGTTGAGAAGATACCCTTCGAGCGCCTGATGACACGTCCCCCGGATAACACAAAGCACCTGCGGGAGCTCAGGACCATCCTCGAAGGCGGCAAAACGGAGCCGCAGAGCGCCCCAGCTCCGGCCGCGGCGCTATCCGAGATATCGCTGCCCACCAGCGACGAAACGGCCATGACACTGAAAAGACGCATGGCCAAAGAGCTCTACCGCGCCGAGCAGGACCTTGAGGAAAATCTCTTGATAGCCGGGAAACCCTGCGACTGCCTCGATTCAAAACACACCCTGGGGCTGGAGGCTACCGCCGAAGAGCTAATCCCGCAGGAGCCTGATAACCCCGTCTATATCGAGATCCTGCAGTGGATTACAGTCAATCGCCCCAAGGTCACCCGGGCGGCAATAGCCAGCGGCCAGTTCAAGGCAGAATACCCCCAGATGGCAGCCAAGTTTAAGGAGTTCAGGAAGAGGGTTCTGGGGACTGAGGCTATAACCGCGATGATAGAGTCCGAAAAGCCGCTGTCGCTAGATGAGGCAAAGCAGCTAGCCAGGGATGAGGCGGATAAAGAGATAGAGAGATTATGGCAATCCCAAGAAGCAAGGCCAGGGCCATAGGGAAAGAGGCGGCAGAGAAAGTCACCCGCTCAGCCGGGCCATGCCGCTGCGGGGCGGCTCTGTGGAGCGTCCGGTCAATCCTCGCAGCCTTTGACTACGCTATAAATTACCAGCAGCCCAGGGTTATCCAGGCATCCCCAACGTACAGAGCGCTGCCCGAGGATATGGCGGAAAACCTGAAGTTCATCGAGGGCGACTGCGGCGCCGACATGTCGAAGGCGAGGGGCTTAGTAAAGCAGCTGGGGGGCGCCATTCAAGAGCTGGACTGGGGCAAGGCCCGGCAAGACTACCATTCGCTGTTTAATTCAATCATAGACCCCATCAAAAAGTGCGCTGCGGCGGAGGAAGTCGGCGAGCTGAAGGAATCAATCGAAAAGCGGGCCGGAGAAACCCCAACAAAGGAGGGCTAAACCAATGGCACTTTCAGAGAATGAGGCACGCAATATCGGCCGGCAGATGGCGGAGAAGGTCTTCGAGAGCGAGCAGACCTGCGTCAGCGCCGGCATACTCCTGGCGCAAACGCATGACAGTTTCAATAAAGCCACTCCCATTATCTTCCGGGACAACTTAAAGGGCCTGGTTTCAGAAAGCGACCTTAAGCTTCCCCACTCGGAACTGGCTATGCACGCCGGCGCCGCCGGTAAGCAAATATTAGCCTTCGCCCTCACCGGCACCCAAAGCGGCATAGCCACCTACGACAAAGGCAGCGGCCAGTGCCAGTTTCTCTTCGGCCGGGAGGACGAGCTGTTCTCTCCGGAGCTGGTCAAACAGGTCGGCAAGATGTGGCAGAAAAGGGGGCCTGGCCCGCCGGTAAACCCCCAGGCCATGAATCCCACCATGCCGAAGCCGAGCCGCGGGGATGCAAAGGTCTTTATGGACAGATTGCCGGACAGGGTAATCTTTCGGGCAGAGAATGTAAAAACGGGCTATAATTTCTGGGCGCAGGAAATCAAGGGGAGCGATAAGGAAGTGCGTCAGTTTCTCGGCCCCTACAGCAGCGAGAAGTGGGAAGAGGCCGTTTTAGATTATCTTGAGAATAAGGGCATCATTATGTCCGAGAAAAGAGGGCCAGTCCCGCCGGTCAACCCCGGGGTCACGAACCCCACCAAGCCTAAACCAACACGGGAAAACGTCGATGTGGTGACCTGGTCGGAGCGCGACCGCCTGCACATAGGCATCCAGGATAAGGAAACCGGGGATTACTACGCCGACTGGTGGGATGACGAGGCGAGACAAATGTTCGAGGACGGCTTCTTCAAGCCTGGTGTGCCTCAATACTCGTGGGAGAAGCCGGGGCGGGAATTTGTTGATAGCGTTCTCCAGTATGCCGAGGACATAGGGATACTGGCGAAGTAACCAGAGGAGGACTCTCCGTGGCATTAGACAGAGCAGAGATTAAAGATGTAGCCGAGGCCATCGCCTTGGAGATCGTGCGGGCCCAGCACCGGTACGCCCTTACCTTTAGGCAGCCGAAGACTGTAGCAGAGGGGATCAGGGAGAGCATGGGGGAGGAACTCACCGCGGCCAACTGGTATCGTGAGAGGGCGCAGAACTCAATTGCCAAGGGGGATCCGGTGACCGCCGACCTCTACGAGCATATCGCCGGCGAAGAGGACGCACACTACAGAGATTTCAACGACCGATTGGGGGAGATAGGGGAATACGGAGGCCCTATTCCGGCTTAGCCTGGCGCTCCCTCAGGATCGTGTTATAGGCCTCAGTCACCTTCTGGAACTTCGCAGGGTCAGGCTTCAGCCCCGTGTCGGGGTGGTATTCTTTGGCCAGGGCCCGGTAGGCTCCCCTGACGACAACATCGAGGGCATCCGGGTGTATCCCCAGAATTGAGTAGGGGTTATCAGCGGCCAGCTCCGCCCCCGCTTCCCCGGTAAAAATCCCCGTGAGTTTCCTGGTCAGCTCTTCCCCGAAGGTGTTTACCGCGTTGCCGATAACGTCCTTAAAGCGTGAGCCCGTGAGGAGGAAAAGGATATCGTCGGCGTTCTGAATCCCGGCCTTGAACTGCTTGGCTGCCTTGCGTGCGCTCATCTTGACCCCCTTTTTAGCCGAGGGCTATTTCTGCCAGGCTCTCAGCTGGTCGCAAATCAAACTCTTTCAGACCTACCCGCGTGGCGAAACAATACCGGTCGTTAAAAATAGCCTGGAGGGTGTATTTGCCTCTTACCGGCTTTGAAGGCGGTGCGGTGGACTCTACGATGCGGTCCTTCCCGTCGTTGCCAGGGGTTACCACCCACATATGCCCATCGGTCTCACCGGCGGATGACCAGAGCCCGATTGCACAGTAGACCTCATCTGTCGGCATGTAGTTCCGGAGGATAGAACATAGCAAGATGGCCTTATCGTCGCAGTCGCCTGCTCGGACCGGGACACCCTGCCATCCGCAGAAGTTACACTTATAGAGCTGCTCGGAATTTTCAAAGAGGGGTATCGGCACGATGTCCCTTGAGCTTTTACACTCTGCGCACCGCAGCGCCATGGTTTCGGCGGGGGTGGCCCAGTAATCGCCAATCTCCCTCCGGTAGGTCGTGAATGAGTCGACAAACTCCTGGGAAGCGGCGATGAAATCCGGCGCCTGAACGAGCACCCGGGCGACATTCCTGATCGTTGGGTCATTCGGTTGAACGAGCTCCATTATCGGGTAATACTGGCCGTCATGGCGGACCCTGGCATTAAGACCCTGGTACTTCTCGAGCATCTCTACTCCACCGCGGGGAGTATTAGCCGACCAGCACCATTTCCAAAGCATCACCCCGCGGTTACCGAAAGTATACACGCCAAAAAACGTCTTGACAAGCCCCGGCGGTCGTTGAATAATAGACTAAACCCCGAAATAAATGGAGGTGACGGCGAAAATGGAACCTATCACAGCGGAGACCTTTGAGAAATGGGCGAAGAAGCACGACTGGCTAAAGATGAAAGAGGTAGCAGCCCCCACCGGGAAGCAGCACATTTACATTACCCCCGCCGGCAACGTGGCCATCGCCCTGTATGACCTAAAAGGCCAATTTATCGGAGTCGCCCAACCGATAACGGTACCTATGGCACAAGGTGCTAACCCGGGCGGGCGGCCGCTGTTCGGGAGATAGCCAATGCTGGACTACAACGAGATGATCACCCGGCAGGAGTCCGGGAACGTCAAGGTTGATAGCCTGCAGGGGGACGAGCTGGATATCATTAAGCACTGGTGCAGTATGATGGCCCAGGAGTTGATGGCGGCCGGCTCGGCGCAGCAGGCCCCGTTTGGGGAAGTGGTTATCAACGGAATTAAGGCCGGTCTCGCCCTCGGTCTTGAAATGGACATAGTTCAAGGCGAAATAATGGGGCGAAAAACCTTGGCCTGAAAGGTGCAGCGGGTACGCACTCACCAACGGGGAAAAGAGCCTCTTGACAAAAGATGGTTTTGCCATTAGATTAATGGAGGAGGGCGAGCATCCCCAGGGTAACCCGGGGCGCTCGCCTTGTTATTTATGGCTATGGCAGTAGAAAAAGGGCAGTATCTGAACTCGGCCGATTTTCTCCTTGGGGCCACCATGGGGACCCTGATTAGCGTTATGTTGTCCCTGTTGGTTACCTCTGCGGCCGCAGGAACTGAAGCTCTCAGCACGGGAGGTGAAGTATGTTTGGACAAGAAGAGGAAGGTGTGGATCGGAGAGGAGGGGCTCCCCGTAGCGATATAGAAAGGGTGATGCGGCACTATAACATTGATGAGGTAGACGCCTACCTGATGCTTAGCGAGTATCCGGTTGAGGAGCTGCTTCCGGAGAGAGGCTACAGCCTCGGCCAAATCCCGGGCGGTATCATCGGCTACGGCAGCAACGAGTTGGCGGCCGGCCTGAATGCGATGGAAAACAGCCTGCGAAGCGGCGGCCGGGCCAAGGTTCAGCTCTGCACGGAAGAGATGCCCAGGCAGGAAGACCTCGACACTTTTTACAATGACATGGTGGCAATAGGCTGCCATGTAACCAGGCCGACGGCACGCCGCGCCGATGGGATATCAACCACCGAGTTTATCCTCACCAAGGGCTCCCCTCAGTGGGCGGCGATTCTTGCCCTTATCGTCCCTGTATTGATTATAGGCCTCATCACCTTCGGCATCTTCAGGCTTGAGTCAATCACCAAGGCCCTGGTCCCCTTGCTGATTATCACCTTCGGCGGGATTGTCTTAGTAGCTGCTGTAACGAGGAAGCCCATGGAGGCCGCGGCAACACGATATCTTGAGTCAAGGGCGAGGTAACACGCATGGCCACAGCGGTAAAAGGGAAGACAGAGAAGAAGAAGGACTGGCTAACCCCGGTTGCTGTTGGTGGGGGTGCATTGATGCTGGGGGTGGGGCTATTTCTTTTCTTGAGAAAGAAAGGAGTCGCTGCCGGCTCACAGATAAAGGCGCACTTCGTCTTCGATTACAGCGGCGCCGGTGGGGATTATCTTCTGCAGGTTTCCCTCGGCCATGTCAGAACTTTCATTTTCGACCATATAGAGGGGGCTACCTGGACTCAGGACATTAGCCTCCCGGGCCCCGGCGCTTATGAGTTCGATGTCCTTTTCACCCTGCCCGAGTTCATCAAAGCGGGAACCTATGACGCAGAGGCTCTCATTCGCACAGAAGAAATGGACTGGCTCGAATACTACGTCAAAGCGGTAAATAAGAGCGCAGTCATAGTAGCGGAATAAGGAGGGATACGACAATGATGCCTCACGAGGAAGGTGAAGAACGCGAGGTTAGATTCACATTTGAGACAAACGTGACGGTGGGGGATTTCGAAGTCACGAACCTGGACGTGTGGGCTCAGTATAAAAGCGAGAGGGTTACCAAGGTACCCGCTGGCGCCAACTTCGAGATCCACGCTGATTACGTGGTCGAGAACCACAACCCGTCCATACTGACCCCGATCTGGTCGTCATCGATGACCGTCTATGACGAAACCGGCGGCATCCAGGTCGGCTCAGACAACTACGGGTACCACACCGGGGGCGGCGCCAAAACTGCCCACGACGCTATCAATGCGGTAATGCCCAACCGGAATACGACATACCGGGTCAAGATCATGTGCAATCAGAAGACCAACGCCGGCACGCCGCCGTCAAATCTTTGGTAAGGAACGCCGATGGCAGAAGACTGGGTCGTTGTAACTACCAGTAGGATAACCATTAGCGTCGAGGCACCTCCGGAGTCCGAGGCGTGGGTTGTTGTTACCACCGCCAGGATGTCGGTGGCGCTCGAGGAAGAGGAGGCACCTCCGGAGTCCGAGGCGTGGGTTGTTGTTACCACCGCCAGGATGTCGGTGGCCGTCAAGGAAGAGGAGGAACCTCCTGAGGCCGAGGCGTGGGTTGTTGTTACCACCGCTTATCTATCACTAGAAGTAGGTCCTGAAGAACCCTCGGGGGGTGATTTCAAGAATTTAGTGGTTACCTATAACCCGGCTTAAAAACTGGGGTGGGAAAGGGCTTGACAAAGCGCCTTTTTCCAATTACAGTAATGATACAAGTCAAAGAGGGCGAGCACTCTCGGAGGACAGTGGGAGCTCGCCCTCTTGTTCTCCGAGAGGCTCGCCGCTCAGCCCTGTAGGTCGAGCGGGGCGCTGAATTGAATAACCCCGAGGGACACACCGGGAGAGTTTTCGCCGGTCCCTCGGGGTTTTCTCTTTCGGGTGTCCCTCTGGGGGGATCTGAAGAAGGAGGTAGAATATGTTTAAGTTTCAAGCTCTAGGTGCAGTGGGGTATGGTGGTGCCGTCACCTTCACGCAGTGGTGGGACGACAAGCGCATTGCGGATGGGAAGCTCGCTGAAAAGGAGGTCTGGAAAAAGGCGTCCTTCTGGACTTACCTTGGCATCGGGTTACCGGCGACTCTTATGAGCGCCTTCGGGTGGTGGAGAAAAAGCGAGGCCTGGATGGAGCCCCTCTCCCATGGCTTCTTCTACGATTTCCCGCGGTTTATCTACGGCCTTGTCACGAGCATGCGGGTCACCGAGAAGAACCGTGCCGACTCGTCAGCCGTAGCTGAGGCCAAGCGGATTCTCGCTGAAGCGAACAAGACGAAGCAGCTGAACGCCGGCCGCAGCCTTTCCCGTTCCTACCAGCCGGAATTCCAGAACTCGACTCCGTTCGCGTTCTAGCCATAGCCAGACAAAAATAAAATAGAAGTCAAAAGGAGGTATACGCTGATGGCTTCACGTAATTATCTAATCAACTCGGAGGATCTGTCGCTTAGCGACAAAAAGAACTACAAGATGGCGGCTATCGCCGCCGGCATCGAGAGGTGTGCCGTCAAGAACGTCGGCTCCCCCAACGCCGACATCCCCGGCCTGCAGGCTATCCCGGATTCCAAGAAAAACGACCGGACAAGCCTTCTCAGGTCTTTTATCGCCAGTGGTGAATGGCCAACGTCACTCGATATGAGGGAGCTGGCAACCGGCCCGGCCGCAGTCAGGACCGACTTCGTGGCCCCTACTGTCCTGGCCGAGGCGCTCACCGCTCCGCTGGCCGTGGTCGACACCTGGTACTCCTGTTTCCAGGCCGTGGCCGCGCCCCAGCTGCTCGTCGGCAAGCTGCTGGTATTCTTCGGCGTCTCGATTGAGGCGGTACCCATTCCGGTCTCATACCTGCAGTTCCTGAGAGGCACCAACGTCCAGGCGGTGTTTGACCTGCAGACCCAGAATACCCGGCTGTCGTTCAACGCCTTCTTCTCAGAGCCGGTCGTCTTCGACCCGCAGGATACCTTCGCCGCCATGGTGCTGTGCCGCATTGTCAGCCCGGCATCCAGGGTGCATCTGCACAACTTCCTGTTTGAGAAGGCTGGCGACGTTATCGCCTAAAAGTCGAAATAGCTTAGGCTAGGTGAGTAACCCGAAAGGGAGAAAGGAGAAAAAGTTATGGGCTCGTTAAAAAATGAGGTTGATGAGGTCTTCAAGGCCGCCGTTGAGTCAGGGCTTATCCGCTATGAAGCGTTTCCGGCAGCTGAGGTACCTTGCGCCGTTGGTGCTTGGGCTCAGCTATATGCCGCCGCCGCGTCTCCCGTTGTCCCGCACTGGCTATGCGGATTCCAGATGAGCGTAGCCACCGGTCTCGTTGTTGAGCAAAGCTGGCGGGTAAGCGTAGGTTACGGTGGAGCGGATGGTGCTGCGATAGCAGCCAACGTAGTCATCGTAACCAACTGGCCCCTGGTCGTGATAGGGGCAGCTGCCGCGGCAATGGGAGGAGCGCTGGGAGGGTGGCTCCCGTATCCTGTCCGGATCCCTGTGGATATAGTAGACCCCGGTAGCCGTATGGCGTACTCCGTCGTAGACAACCCGGTCGGCGCCGCTGTCGGCGCCACATCATTCCGCGTGATTCTCGCTTACGCTGTCGGCACATAAACCAAGAAAAGCTGAGGGGGGGGCATCATTGCCCCCCTCTCAAATAAAACATTCAGTCTCCGAAGATAGAGACAGAAAAGGAGGGTGGAATGCCTGATCTTTATATCTTCAAAGCCCAAATTGGGATGTTCGATCCCATTGCCCTGTACGACCACAACGTGGCCATACACTACGTCCAGAATGTCTACTACCGGAAGGTCGATTTTCTCGAGGGTATCTCTCCGTTCCAGTGCGTGAACATCGGCGCCGTGGCCGCCGTTAGCCCATCGGCCCGTGTCCCGATTCCCAACCTCGAGATGGCCAATGGCGAGTTCGGCCTCTTCCGCTGGTACCCTATCGACGACGCCCAGGTCCGCTTTTACCACCCTGCGGGCATTGCCAAGGCCCAGCTCCGGAACCTGCAGGTGCCGGTTGACATGAACATCCTCTTCCGCGACCCCAACCTGGTCTCCACCGAGATTGCAGTGTGGGAAAACAACCGCCCGGCTGCCGAGGCAATCAACGGCCATGTCTTCGGGCTGGCGGCCGTAAGGCTGATTGCCCTGGGCTACCGGTTCCACTCCGTTGAAATGACAGGGGCGGTTACCTTTGATGAGAAGAGGGTTGTCGATCAGATGAAGAACGAAGTAGGCAACCAGAGCAAGAAAGAGGTCGATCTGCTAATAAAAGCCTACCAGGAAAAGCGTCTGCCTATCACCCACATCTGGTGCTCCGGGCGGGCCATAGGCGATTAAAGGAGGAAGAAGATGTTACTCGCAAATAAAGAAGGTATTATTGTACCTGGGCTTATCGTCAACCTGGCTGCTGCCGGCGCCGCCGCCTCTCTGCTAGTCTTTTCCGTACCGGTACTGGCTAACCAGCTCATCGGCTTGAAGTCGGTGAAGGTCCGCAAGATCATGCTGCGTAACAACGCAGCGGGTAACACTACGGTTCTGCTGGGTAATGGCGCGGTCGGCGTTGGGATACCGGCAATACTGCCGGCTTTCGATAGTCTCAACAACCTGACAGCTACTTATATCGTTGAGCAAGATTTCACGGAGGTAGAGTCGTTCGCCAATATCGTCGCGTGGCCGGTAGCCCTGGCGGTCGCTGGAACGATTGACATTCAGCTAGAAGTTGCCGTTATTGGCTAAAGGAGGTGCCCTATGGCTGAGAAAGACAACAGGGCGGCCAAGGCGGCATTGGGGATTAGCGCCGGTGCCGCGATTGTCTCGGCTTTAGCCTTTCTTCAGAAACAGGCAAAGGCGGCCCCTCCGGGTGAAGGCGTAACTTTCGAGATTCCCGAGGAGCTGTGGAACCTGGTTATGGCCATCGCTCTTTCCGGGGAGAATATCGATGCCGACATTAAGGATCTGGCCCAAAAGCTGAGCGACCTGGCGATTAACGTCCAGGGTTTTCCGCCGAACGCCGAGTCTATAGCTTCCTACAGGTTTGAGTGCGCCGTTGCCACCCAGCCTTATCAGCTACCTGACCTTGCGGTACCTGACGGGTTCCCGCTTCACCTGCTGGCTTGGCCCTTCAATCCGCCGGGGGGCCTTATCTTTGTCGGGCGGTCCGCTGCCGAGGCTTCAAATCCGAATCAGGCTTACCCCATGGTTCCTGTAGCGACCAAGGACTACTTTATCCAGAACGCAAGCGGTCTATATGTAAGCGCCACCGTTGTACCGGCATGGATTGTGGTGACCGCGGAACAAAGGAGGTCCTAAATGGCTTCAGGAACATCACCTGCAGGTTTCGTTACTGCAGCATCGGCGGCCGGTGTAGGGGCTGCCAGCGGCGGCGGTGCTGCGTCACTCATTGATTCCCGCAAGAACTGGATAGTCAACAAATGGGCCGGCTCTCAGATCCAGATTATAAAACCGGACGGCCGGGAATATTTCTGTAACATCCTGACGAACACAGCCAACCAGCTGAACTTCGTCGCCCTACCCGGCGGCACCTCGGTAGCTCCCGGTGACATTTATGTTATCCTCTCGAGCAATGACCCCGCCGGCGCCAGGACAATACGCTGGGGGAGGGACGTAGCCCCAGACTGGACGCATGCCGCTGAAGTGGTAGCGCCAGCTGCCGGCACTGCCCTGGTCACCCAGGCAGTCACCGTTGGTATGACTGGCTACTTCTATGGCTTCTTCGTTTCTGCGACGGAGGCTAACGAGTTCCTTATTAACTGGGTATCGGCGACGGTGGCTTATGCCATGAGGCTTTTCTTTGGTGCAGGCGGTTTCGTTCAGGATGTGGAAACTGTTGCTCTCAACGAGGGGCTGCCGGCAGATGCCGGAACGAATATCACCATAACCAATGATAACCTCGGCGCAGCACTGATGGTTTATCAGGCGCGTCTACTGTATGCCGAAATCTAAAAGGAGCTAGAGATGAGTTGTGTATCGCCGCCTTCGCCGGTGACCAGGCTGTCACAGGTAATTATTGATGCCGACAAAGCCTGGCCGACGCCCTGGGCAGGTGCGCACATACCCGCCTGGGCGCTGGTGCCCTGGCTTTACCGGAAAAGGTTTACCGTTACCAACGCAACTCTCGGCCTCCTGACAGACTACCAGATAAAGCTGCGTGTCTACAGCGACATCGGTGTCGACTCGGGTAATACCATCTATATAAATGGGCTGGTAAAAGATACCTTCGCCGACTTCAGAATTACAAACAACGCCGGCGCCCCACTTCCATACTGGATTGAGCAGATTTCTTTACCCTGGGCCGATATCTGGGTGAGGCTTGACAGCATTCCCGTCGGCGACACTGATTTCTGGATTTATTTCGGGAACGCCGCCGCCGCGTCTCTCAGCAGCGGCCCGGGTACTTTTATTATCTTCAACCCCGGTGACAGTATCGTCGGCTGGACCGATGTAACCGTAGCTGCCTCCGGCAATGTAGACTGGGCGGTTAATGCCGGGAGGATACGCGCCACCTCAAGCGCCATCAACGCAGCAGCTTTTCTGTACTGCGATACCATCACCGGCATTGATTCTTACAAGATACGCGCCCACATTATGGCGCAAGATGGTCTGACGGCCGCTAACTATCGCCAGGGATTTGTAAACAAAGTTGCCCAGGATGACGTGCTCAGCTATTCTGCTTGGCGGGATACAGAAAACTATTGGAGAATATCTGACGAGGGAGGCCTTTTTACCAATAGCGGCGCTGAGGCCACATTTGATGCGAGAGTAGACCACGAATATATTTCGCTACGGACACCGGCACAGTTGCAACTCTTCGTTGATTCTGTTCTCAAGGTAACTCATCTGCGTGGTGCCTGGAGTCCTCAATACATTGGTTTATTTGCTACCATGGCGGCCACCCCACACTGGGTCGACTTCTGGGATATATTCGTGGCTAACTATGCTGACCCCGAGCCGGCGGTAAGCGGCAGCGGCAGCATCGAAGGCTATTACGAGGCTTATGGCATCACTAACCTTAAGGAGCTGGCGGCTGGAATGGCCAAGGGAGACCTGGCTATGTCTGACGGGACCGTACTGGCGATAATTTCCCCGGGGTCCATCGGAACTAATTTGATAACCCATGAATTTGGCAATGTACTGACATGGGGATACCCGCCGTAAAGGAGAAAGATGGGTTTTCTTCAGGTAATAATGAGACGAGGCCGCCTCTCCGAGATCACCATCGATGTTGATAAGGACTGGCAGGTTAAGGGCATCACCAATATCAAACAGGTGGCCGCCAATATGGTTAGAGGGAACCTCGCCCAGCATAATGGCACTATTTTACAAAGGATAGCATGTGGTCCAGAGGGCTACGTGCTGACTTCTCAGGGAGCTGGTAAACTGCTGGTATGGGGGCCACCTGGTGGGGCGCTAAACTACTACTTCCCCGCTGTAATTGAATCTGCTCATGCCGAGTCGGCGGTTACACCGGACCATTCCATAAGCAAGAGCGCTGCTTTAGCCAGCAGCCACTATCAAGCCGTTGTGGATACCCCTGCCGATTATATCAGGAGACTTGACCGTGCTATAGCCTTGTCCCACGCGGAGGCTGTCCTGGTTGGCCCCGACCAGACGATACCGCCGGTGACAGTTATTCCGAGGTCGGGTCTGAGCATTCTCTGCGATGGCTTCGTCGAGGAGACGGCGGCCGCAGTCCAGACCGACCACACCGCCGAGGCCAGGGAAGCGACAGCCGACGATCTTAACCTCAACCCGATGTCCGATACGGTGCTGGATAAGGTTTACATCGGCTCTAACTACCCGTTTTGGCAGGCGCAGGTTCTAGTAAGCACCGTGGGCGTAGGAAATTGGACAAACTCATGGTACTACTGGAACGGGGCATGGACTCCGGTAGTCGGTGAGATAGACGGGACAAATGAGTGGCAGTTCGGCGCAGGACTCGGGCTAATTCATCATACTCCGCAGGGAGACTGGGTGCCATCTGTAATCCAGGCCATGAACCTTTATTGGCTGATGTCCCGTACAGATAACTGGGTTTCCAGGGTAACGAAACCGCTTGGCGCCCAGATATGGGTAGCTATAGCTTAGGAGGTAAACATGGGAGCTGAAATTAAGGCAACGCCAAACTTGGCCATAACCAAAGAGGAGACGATAGTAAAACTGCTTGAGCCCGGCGAGGTCGGTGTTACCATCGAGCTTACCGTAAAGGACAAGAACGGTAAAGTCACTGAACGCCGTGGGCCGATGAGGTCGAGGTCTTTCGTCAGACAGTTCCTGGAGCTGTGGTGGATACAGTCATTACAACTACCACAGTATCACCCCTACGTTGGTATCAGGGACACGGGAAACACCCTGCGCAATATCTGCCAGAGCTCACAAATCTTCGCTGCAAATGCCGCTCTAGGGGATGTTCTCTTCGGTATCATTGCCGGTACCGGCAACACGGCCCCGACGATAAATGATTATGCTATAGAAACACCCATCGCTCATGGTGTCGCAGGTGGCCAGCTCCAGTATTCGGCGATAACCTTCGGCGCTCCCGCCGCCGACGCCACCACCTCACAGTTTACCATTACCAGGGACTTCGCCAACGGTAGCGGGGGTGCCATTGTCGTCAACGAGATCGGGCTCTATGTCAAAGGCTACCTGTACAATACCACCTACTACTTTATGACCATCAGAGACGTCATCGGCGGCGGTATCAATGTCCCCAACGGTCAGACGCTAACAGTAAACTACCGCCCACAGGCGACGGTATAAGGAGGCTAAGATGATTACAGCAAAGTTAAAACTGGAGAGATTTGATAAAGACCACCGTTTGCTGGAGCTGATAGAGCGGCCATCGAGGAGTTTCACGTTGGGGTTGATACAGTTCCTCTATCTTATGCACGCTCAGATTCAAAATGGCGCCCCCTACGCCATGGACGACATCACCGCTGCGGCCAGGCTTATGGACAACCATGGGAGTTCATCTGTCCAGATGCACTGGGAGAAAACCAATTTAGTGCTCGTGGGCGCCCCGGGACTTAGTGGCATAATCCCCAATATAGGTACTAGCTCCCCCCGTGTTGCTAGGACTATGGTCGTCCAGGGTGACCTTGTCGGCATACAGGCGGGTACGGGGGTCGTCGCCGTAGCTCCGAACGATACAGCCCTCGGCACGCGCATAGCGCACGGCCGTGCGGCGGGAGAGTTTGAATACGGCGGTTCTGCAATGGTTAACCTGACCTTTGCGGCTCCCAACTGCACCTTCGACCTTAGGCGCTATTTTACCAACCTCAGCGGGGGTGGGGTTACAGTCGAGGAAGTTGGTATATATGCGCTGGGGACGAAGAATTCGGCTGTAGACGAAGACCTAGCTTACGCTTTCCTCATCGCCCGCGACCTTACCGGCGGTGTTGCCGTGGCCGATACCGAGCTGCTGTTAGCGACATATACGATACAGACAACGGTGTAAAAGAAAGGAGGTTCTTTGGTGGGTGACGAGAAGATACTAAAGGCCGCGGTGATGCGGTACCTGGAGGCTAAGGAAAAATCCGAGCCCGAATGGAAACTATTCCTCGGGAGGGAAAGCCTTACCGCCTCTGAGCTCCGCGAGAGACTGAACAAGGACAAAAAGCTCTGGAGAGAGATACATCAGTGGGCAGATGCCCTGGCAGTCGACATGTTTAACGAAGGGAGCAAGAAAATTGAACGCAATTCTGGTACGCCCTAATTTTGATGATGCTACTCGGTACACCTTCGCTTTTGCTGAGGAAATCCTCGAGTGGTGCCGGCAGGCTGGGATAGACGTGGTGGAGTTGGCGGAGGGTGAGGCAGTGAAGAGCAGGGTGGAAGAGGAGCTTAAGAAAGGGGCGGACCTCTTCATCTTCTATGACCACGGCAGCGAAGACGCCCTCATCGGCCAGGACGAGCAGCCTGTCATTGACCTCAGCAACTGCAACTGGTTAGCAGGGAAGGATGTTTATACCCTGGCCTGTCTGAGCGCCAAGAAGCTCGGGGTCGAGGTCTGGCAGCAGAAAGGTCGGTACTGGGGCTATACCGAAGTGGTAGGCTTCACTACCGATGCCCTCGAGGAGTTCAAGCAGTCCTTCAATTGCGGTTTCGCTTACCTTTTCATCGAGCGTGTCCCTCATGGCACCGCCTTAGATAAGGCGAGGGAAACTTTTGACAAGTTGGCTACGTCCCTCGTTTCCGAGGGCAAGATTATGGCAGCCATCTATATGAGGAAAAACCGGGAGAGCCTCGTTGACTATAATGCCCATGGCCCGGAGGAGAACGGCAACGGGGGATGCCTGCTGGGGCTTCTGAAGCTGCCGGGGGTGTTGGTTAAAAATCTATTCGCAGGCAAGAAGACAAAAGCCTGATAAGGGGTGATGAAATGGCAGAGAAGGTTAAGGGAACAGGCCGGGGACTCCCCGCCCTTCTCGTTGTAGGCGCTGCGGCGGCAGCGTTCAGTGCCACCCTTTACTTTATTACCAAGGTGGCAGCCGCCGGCTCCATAGCACTTACCGCCGGCGCCAACCTGGTCACCTACACCGGTAAAGACCAGTACGCCGGCGATGCCTTCGCCTCGATAATTGACTACCTGGTGATAGCCTACTACTTTTGCCCCGAGACGGAGGAGTGGGAGCAGGTAACCGCCGACACCATATTGGTCAACGGCGAGGAATACAGCATAACCGTCTCGGATGATTGCATCTGGACGTTCTAGGGAGGTGGCCCATGAAAAGTAAAAAGGCAGCAATTATAGCCGGCGTCGGAGCTGGTCTGGGGGGCTTGGCCCTTATTTTATTGAGCATGAGAAAGGCGGGCGCAGCTCCGCCTCCCGAGGAGCCGGAAGAGGGCATGGCAAAGCTCTATGGCCGGGTGACCGACTCCCAGACCGGCAACGGTGTCGCTGGGGTAAAAGTCACGACCACTGGTGCAATTACGATGACCGACTCGGCCGGCAACTACGCCACCGGTGAGATACCTCCGGGAGAATGGGGTGTTCGCTTCGAGAAAGACGGCTACGAGACCAAGGAGCTTACCGTATCAATCCAGGAAGGCAACAACGAGCTCGACATGCAGCTGGTCCCGATAGGCGGGGAGGAGCCGCCCGGTGAAGGCGTCCTGATTGCCAGCGTAGTTATCAACCCGACTCAGCTGACAAATACCATGCACGAATACGAAACCAACCTCGGCCTCGGCTTCTGGGGAGACCCGTTTACCATCGCCATTACCTTCTCCAACCCGTTTGACTATGATGTCTGGGTCAAGCCGGACTTCGCCTTTGGCCGTCTGAACGGCGAGCTCCTCGAGTTTGTAGAGGAGACAGTGCCAGACCATGGAGGGGGAAGCACGCAGACGGTTTTGCACGGCTTCGATACCGAGAAGCTTCTCTACTTCCGCCTGCTGCTGCAGTCCGAGTATATCGAGGGTGACTACTCCTACGACACTGACTGGCAGAAGCCCTGGGATCCCAAGGGGCAAAATACCGGCAGCAATATGGCCTTCGTCTACGACCCTGACGGCGTCCCGAGAGTTGGGGATGAGCGCTGGCTCAAGGTTCCGGCTGGCGGCGCCTTAACGATGGTAAAGGATGCGCACCTAGGCCGCGCCCTGTCGGTTAAAGCCTCGCAGTGTACGACCTGCGGGGAGATTATTACCGGGAGTGTGCAAGCGCACTACGCAGCGGAACACCCCGGCGTCGAAATCAGCTGCTGGTCATGGGAAGATCTCAGCGGGTGCTATTTCACAGATGGTAGTGGCGAAGCCATAATATCTGTTGATGTCCCGGCTGAAGGCGTCGCAGGAATGCATGACCTCTGCGTTGTGGCGTTGAGGGCTATCCACTTCGTTTACGACCCGGGCTGTGGCCAGACGCGAGTGGGCGGCCAAATTGTAATCCTTAACTGGAGGCTTGAGGAACTCGCCCCTGTCATTGCCGCGGCGCCAGACGCAATCGAAATCGTGCCGGGGTAGTACGGGAAGCAGGCTCATGTGGGGAGTTAGCTTGGGGCAGGATATCGCCTGGGTGGTCATCATGGTGGTCATCGTTGGCGTCGTTGTCTTAGGGATACTTTTAAGAAAGAAGTAGAGGCTGATAATGGGGCTGGTATCCGACCTAAGACTGCTAGTTGAAAGACCGGCAATCGTACCGGGGACAACAACAGCGCTATGGAACAGCGGTGTAGCCACCAGCGGTCTTGCTGGGGCTGACCTTTTTACCTACGGAGCTGCTGGCCAGTGGTGGCGGCTCCAAGAATCTTATCTCAAACTTTTCCCGGGTGTATGGAATGTGGCAGCTGTGATAACCATACGCTCCTTTCTGGTCATAATGGGTGGCGAGGAAATGATCGGTAATGAGGATTGGGATGCTGACGGCACCGACGGAAACGTAGCATATATTTATTGGTTCTGGTTAATGGCTGAAATTTACGGGCCGCTTCGGGTTGAGGTCTACAGTAACAATGCAGCCGATGATGGGGTAATAGCACCCTGGGAATACAGGTTTAAGAACTGGTAAGTGAGGAGTGCTAAATGTGGGGAGATAGTAGGCGACGGATACGGCAGATTGGCCCAATGACCGAATTTACCGAAGAGCATTTTCATAATCGGGAGCGGTGGATTGGCTTACGAGTACCGCAGACGTCGACCGAGTGGGCAGACTACGCGACCTTAGCCCCATATATCCTTACCTCGGGAAATAACGCCTGGGGTGGTGCAGCGCAGATTTTAGGTTCTGCCGATACGCCTCATTTCACCGGGTACAAGTGGTTCGATTTTCACCGGGCGCTGGTGGTGGCCAACACCCAAAATACTATTTACCGCATCCAGTTTATCTGGAGCACAGTAGATGCCGCGACGGGTATTTCCGCAGGGTCCTTCAGCGAGTTTATGTTTATTCGAGATGCAGCGGCTTCACAGCGCAAGATATTTGAAACCTGGAGCCGGAAAATAGCTGTTGGTACCAAGGTCTGGGGTCGATGCTGGAACGCAACAAATTTAGCTACGGTCAGCCTATTTTGCGGCCTGCACGAATACGATTAGAGAGGGAGAAATGCTTTGGTTTGAGAGGCCTCATTACCTGGGTGGGCGCCAGTTAAACCCCTATTACTGGTACTGGCATGATTACCGGTGCCGGCTCGAGCCCTGGACCTATGAATGGCGCCGGCACGTCGCCAGGTGGTGGTGGGTTACTCTTATCAAGATGGGAGTGGCTGCCGGGCTCTGTCTCTGGCTGCTGCTCTGGCCGCTGAGCAACGCCTCTAACGGCGTAAAAGTGGCAATAATAGTAGTAGGAGTAGTAGTAGTAGTATTCTACGCCTGGCTGCTGCTGCACCTGGGGCACTTCGCCTCTAAGCTCTTGCAAAGGATAAAGTCTCTCTATCAAAGGATCCCTGGGTAACACTCGCCAGGGTAAAGATACCGTAGGGAAGCCTACCCCCCGCTAGAAATCAATCCTGCTGCGTCTCATGGGGTGCGTTATTGGCTATCCCAGCTCCCTCCCCTCTTTCCGGACGGTTTTGGAAATAGGGGCCTGGGGGTATTGACAACCGCCCCCAGACGTGATAGTATGAACTATCACGGCTTGGGATAAGGAGTGATAGTTGCCTAAATTCGTTGTGGATACGGATGAGCTTTACGAACTGAATGAAGCGGCGACTGCCCTGGGTATCGGTATTGCTACACTTTTCCGGTGGCTTAAAAAGGGGACGATTATTCCCTACCGAGTATCAGGCAGGACGTTCATCCTCAAGAGTGAAGTCGAGAGATTAACCAAGAAGGCCGAGGACTAATCCCCGGCCTTCTTTTAGTAGGAGACCTGGCAATGGCAAGCAGGCGACCTTAGTGTCAATATAGCACCCTGCCGGCGCCTCTGTCAACGGCCAGCCTCCGCTAGGTAAAGTCTTCTGAAACGGAGGCCTCGAATTGAGACAGTTAATCAAGTTGCCCAACGACCTTCTGCGTCAAAAATCAAAGCCGGTTGGGGTAATCGACTCCGCGGTCAGAGAGCTGGCCGGGGAGATGATTGAGTTCATCCTCCAGCGCCAGGGTGAGCAAATAAAGCCTGTAGGGCTTTCCGCCATCCAGCTGGGGGAGCCGGTCAGAATGTTCGCTTTCGTTGCTAATCCTGAGGCCGGCAGGGATGTCTCCGTCGATACCAACGTTATCATCAACCCGGAGCTGGTCTATATGAAAGGCATCCGTAGAGTAACCGAGACATGCCTGAGCGTTCCGGGGAGGCCGTTCAATCTCAAGCGGGCCAAGATAGTGAAGATTCGGGGCCTTACCCTTGATGGCCAGGTCAGGAGTTTCCGCGGCCGGGACTTCATGGCCCAGGTTTTGCAGCACGAGTATGACCACCTGGAAGGGATCCTGGTGGACCAGAGAAGCAAGGAGATTTGAAAGGGCATGGCTATGTGCTACTCAGCGTGGGTATGGGCTACGACAGCTCTCGTTATTGTCTTCCTGGTTGTGGTATTCGCGTTCATAAAGAGGAGGTGACCTTTGGCGAAACAGGCGAAGTGTGACCGCTGCGAGATTAAGTTCGATATCAAGGAGAAAGACCAGACGCCCCTTGACCAGCTGGAGTGTCCTTACTGTCATGGCCCGGTAACCCGGGTGTACTCGACCTGCAGGTATTTCAAGGCCAACGGAGAACCGATTCTGGTGCGGTCATAAGAGAGAAGGAGACTTAATGAGCAGCGAGGAAAAGCCGAAGACACCCTGGGACCTGGCCAAGTCACTGAACCAGGCGATTGTTGCCCGGATATTAGGCCCGATGTACGCCGTTTATTATCCCTACAGGAAGAGCGGCGACCTTTACGTGGCAATTGAGGGGCACCCTATCCGCTGCTGCCAGTGTGACCAGGATATCCCGGTTGATGACAGCCTTGTAGCTTGGAGGCAGCACATCAGGGAACACTCGAGGCGTAAGCTGGCAAACCCAATACTTTTCGTGGGCCGGGACAACGAGGGTAAAGTCCACGCCGCTCAGGAAAAAATAACCAATGCGTGAAAGTAGAAGGAGGTAAAATTGAAGATCGTAGGTAGCATGCCGACACCCGGGTCCACCCGCTACGGCGTCGTCTGTTGGTGCGGCTTCCCGTTCGACACCACCGGCGACAACAGGGGGGTGGTAAAGTGCCCCCACTGTAAACGTGAGGGTAAACTACGTGACATGGTCAAGGCCTGGACGGCCACGCCGGCAGAGAAACTGGCCAGGCTGAAGAGTATCGCTGTCGAGGCCAGGGCGCTTTTCTTAAGGTGGGACGCTCTGCCGGACCTGAAGAAAACAGAACCTGGGGGCAAGGAAATGGGGGCTAGGCTTGATGAGTATTATAAAGAGGCGCAGGGTATAATGGCCGAGGTAAATGCCGTCGCCAGATAGAAAAGTGTTAACACATCACGCTCAGCTGGGCAACAAAGGGGGCCAAGACCCTTAATGAATGGTAAGCGTCGCAGAATGGTGGATGTCGGTGTAAGACTGCCAGTTGAGATTGTAGAGGTTATAGACCGCAGGGTAGCAAAATGGAATCAGAGCCGCTTGTATAAGGATAGGTCGAAGTATCTGCGGGAGTTCATAACGCGGGAGATGCTCCGGAGCCATCACCGGCGCAAGAAGGGGAAAAAAACAAAGGGGAAGCGAGAATGAAAGCACTTAGTGGGTATGCCGAGTGGTTTTGGCTGCTGGCTAAAAACATCAAACCCGTTGAGAACCGGAGCTGGTCCTTGACCAGGTATTTTAAGAGGGAGCAGCTGCCGGTGAGGATATACCTGCACGCCAGCAAGACTAAAACACCGGTGGAGGAGCTGTTCTTTATCCAGGCTCGGCTGACTATCGAGCAGCTAAACGAATTATTCAAGGTTGACTGGTCGCGGTGCCGCGGCCACATCATCGGGGAAATAACCATCACTGACGAAGTAACACGCGAGGATATCAGTATGCCGGCAACCAGATCCCCCTGGTTTGTCGGCCCCTTCGGCTTCGTGGTCGAGGACGGCGTTCTCTATGACGAACCCATTCCATACAAAGGGCAGCTCGGCTTCTTTAGAGTTGAGATTGGGGACAAACAGTAGTCCTATACTGTGGAGGCTAAATTGCCATTTCCTAACTACATCGGTAAAAAGAGGTTCTGGACCCGGGAGCGAGTGATTGTAGCCCTGGCTGCCGCAGCCCAGGAAATCAAAGGGCCATTGCCTTGTTTGGACGCAAATTACAACAGGCTGAAGAAAGGACGGCTAGACTGGCCAACATCTAGACGTATCTTAGAGTACTTCGGCGCCATGGCCAGGGCGTGGGTGGCTGTCGGTGCGCCGATGCGCAGGGTAAGCATGAGAAACCTGGACTGGACCCTGGAGGAAAAGGAATTTCTTCTAGACCACGCCGGCAGGATGCAGTTAAAGAACATCGCCAAGAAACTGGGCCGGTCCTACCCCGCGGTAAGAAAGGAACTCCAGCTCTTCAATATTCGGGCCAGGGATAATGAGGGCTATCTTTCCGCTGCCCAGATGGCAAAGGAGCTGCCATGTTCCTGCGACCGGCTTCGCCACTTCTTGAATGACGGTCTTATTCCGAAAGCTCATTTCGATAGAATCCGGAATAGGTGGAAGATAGATCCTCAGGCAATCAGCCCGGAGTTGAAAGCAAAGTTAACTGCCCCGCGGCGAACTCACAAGACGTGGCCGCTGGACGTCGGAGATTACTATGCCCGATACGGGATAACCAGGAGTTCGGAGAAAGAATTGGTCGAAGCTAAATTAACAGTATGACCATACTGTGGAGGAGTTATGACTATGCTTTGCCCAAGTTGCAAGAAGGAAATTGAACCTGGGGACCTTCTTATTCACTGGTATACGCCCGATGGTGAAGTCGGGTTTGCTTACGATGACGATTTAAAGGAACTAAGAAGTGATTTAGAGAAGGGGATTGACTTGGCTCAATCTGGCGTCGAGTTTGAACACGTAGATACAGAGTGTTTTTACCACTGGCACCCCTCAGAAGAGGAGCTAAAGTTAATCTTAGAGGAATAGACAGTAGAGTAATACTGTGGAGGTGAATATGGCCAAGATTATCTTTACACCTAGTGAGGACAGCCATTTTACCGGCATGCTCAGCGGTATCTACTACGTAAACGGTAAACAGGTCAGCGAAGCAGAATTCCGCGAAGATGTCATTGACCGTGCTTTGAAAAGAGCCAAAGAACTCAAGAAGGAATGAACAGTAATCTAGTACTGTGGAGGTGATTTTTAATGGAAGTACAGGCTAAGGTTTGGGTCGACTTAGAGCCGAGAGGAGGAGCATCAAGGGTGCAGACAACAATCTCTGTTCATCTATCAGGTA
>Ga0307377_10000805_pt1 | contig 41656 bp, 42 predicted proteins | sample TR3MG_FD_202535 | JGI IMG/M metagenome (GOLD analysis project Ga0307377, IMG submission 202535) | Soil microbial communities from Risofladan, Vaasa, Finland - TR-3 | ecosystem: Environmental > Terrestrial > Soil > Coastal area > Acid sulfate soil | place: Finland: Risofladan, Vaasa | collected...
CCCCCGCTTCGGCGGAAGAAAGGCGCGGTGGCGCCACGGTATGATAGGGAGCATAGATGAGCGATAGCGTGAATGATGGCGAGGAGAACTGGACGCTCGTGATCCAGCCCAAGCGGAAGTGGCTCGATATAGACCTTCGGGAGATCATCCGCTACCGGGACCTGGTGTGGCTTTTCGTGAAGCGGGATTTCGTGACGGTGTACAAGCAGACGATCCTGGGGCCGCTGTGGTTTGTCTTGAATCCGCTGTTCTCTACCATCGTTTACACGTTCATCTTCGGGAGTCTGGCCAAGATTCCGACGAACGGGATACCGCCGACGCTGTTCTACTATGGCGGCACGATGCTCTGGGGCTACTTCACCTCCTGTCTCAACAGCGCGGCGGATACCTTTAGCGGGAACTCGGGGCTTTTCAGCAAGGTGTACTTTCCGAGGCTCACGGCGCCGATCTCGAAGGTGTTTTCCAATCTTTTTTCCGCTGGGATTCAGCTGGCGACGCTCATTGCCTTCTATATCTACTACGCGGCCACGGGGGCCATCGTGCGGCCCACCTGGGGGGCTTTGGCGATACCCCTGATTTTCCTCCAGCTCGCGGCCCTCGGGACGGGTTTCGGCATGGTGGTGTCGGCGCTCACGACCAAGTACCGGGACTTGCGGCAGCTCATAGGCTTCGGCATCGGGCTGTGGATGTACGCGACGCCCATCGTGTATCCGCTGTCGCAGGTGCCGAGTAAGTATCAGTGGATCATGCTGGTCAATCCGGTGACGGTGCCGATCGAGACCTTCCGGGCGGCTGCCTATGGGGTGGGCGGGGTAGGCCCGGGGCAGCTGGCCATAAGCGTGGTGGTGACCTGCGCGTTCGTGTTCCTGGGGCTCATCCTGTTCAATCACAACGAGCGGACCTTCGTTGATGTGGTGTAAAAGAGAAGAATGGTGGAAGAAAGGCGCGAAGGCGCAAAGGGAAGAGTCCGAGAAGAAATTAATGAATAATGGTTCAGAGAAGAGTGGAAAAAGGCGCAAAGACGCGAAGGAAGAGGATGTGGGAAAGGGAATCGGGTTCAAGATGGACTATATAGGAAGCAGGACGCGATGAGCATAGCGATACGGGCTGAGCATGTCTCCAAGGAATACAGGCTCGGGGTGATCAACCACGGGATGCTGTACAAGGACGTGCAGAGCTGGGCGGCGAGGAAGCTGGGCAGGCCGGACCCTCATGGGAAGATAGGCGAGGATCGTTTCGCGGATCAGGAAGACCAATTCTGGGCGCTCAAGGACATTTCGTTCGACATAGAAGAGGGCGACAGGGTCGGTATCATAGGGAAAAACGGCGCGGGAAAGAGCACGCTTCTTAGGATACTTTCCCGGATTACGGCTCCAACCGAAGGTACAGTGAAACTCAAGGGTCGTGTCGCAAGTCTCTTGGAGGTCGGAACAGGATTTCACCCGGAACTTACGGGCCGAGAAAATATATACCTCAATGGCGCTATTTTGGGTATGAAAACACGCGAGATAAATCGCAAACTCGAAGAAATTATCGACTTCAGCGAGATTGAGCAACATATCGACACACCAGTAAAGCGATACTCAAGTGGAATGTACGTTCGTCTGGCATTTGCCGTAGCGGCGCACTTGGACAGCGAGATACTATTGGCGGACGAAGTACTGGCGGTTGGGGATGCTGGATTTCAAAAGAAGGCACTTGGGAAAATGCAGGATCTGAGTACTTCGCAAGGGCGTACAGTGATATTTGTAAGCCATAATATGGATGCGGTTAAACGTCTATGCAATAATGGGGTAATTCTAGAGAGGGGACGAATCATAGGATTCGATTCTATTACTAAGATAATCCATTCGTACATAAATAAGGATATCAAGAATATCGGACTGGGGTTTCATCGTTTTGAGGATGAACCTGGAAAGGAATTTAAAGTACTTGAGGTAAAGACCATGAAGAATAGCGGGCATGCTGCAGATACTTTTGAGGCATCCGAAAAAATAAACGTGGCTATAAAATGTATCTCAAGAAACCCGATTCCTGGCTTGTATGGCTATTTCGCTATTAAAAACTCTGAGAACCAAGCCGTTATTATTTTTGACAGCACCGAAGGCAAGAGTAGCTATTTTGACAGTCTGGCACCTGGGGAGTATGCATTCAACTTCGTAATACCAGAGAATATCCTGGGACCATCGGATTATACGGTAGTAATGAATTTTACGAGTCACTTTAACCTCAATGGTTTCAATGTAGATTCACCCCTCGAATCATGTCGCTTTGTCGTGATTGACAGCCTTTCCCAAAGAGGGGCAAGCCGCGGCGCAATAACGAGGATAATACCTGAAATGCGCATCGATAATTCTTAATTTCATTAGTTGGAGCTGCTATGATTATTTCCAATAAGCGAGTACTGATTACCGGTTCGGATGGCTTTATTGGAAGCCATCTGGTCGAGGCTCTCCTTGACGAAGGCTGCAAGGTTCGGGCGTTCGTCTATTACAATTCTTTCAATAGCTGGGGATGGCTCGATTCCTTTCCGGAAGAAAAGCTCAAGCGAATCGAAATCTTTGTTGGAGACATACGAGATCCAAACGGCATACGCCAGGCAATGAAAGATATTGATGTGGTATTTCATCTTGCTGCCCTAATTGCGATCCCTTTCAGTTATCATTCTCCAGATAGCTATGTTGATACCAATATCAAGGGGACGCTTAATGTCCTTCAGGCGGCGAAAGACTCATGTGTTGAAAAAATTCTCATCACGTCGACCTCTGAAGTCTATGGTACGGCACAATATGTACCGATCGACGAGAAACATCCGATGCAGGCTCAATCGCCTTATTCTGCCTCTAAGATCGGTGCGGATCGGATCGCGGAATCATTTTATCGTTCCTTTAAGCTTCCTGTCTCCATCGTTCGCCCTTTCAACACGTACGGTCCGCGTCAATCAGCCCGCGCCGTGATTCCGACAGTCATTACGCAATTACTTACAGGGAAAACTGAGATTAAGCTCGGCAGCGTCAATCCAACTAGGGACTTCAATTATGTGAAAGATACCGTAGCTGGATTCATCGCCATCGCGAAGTCAGACGAGACCATCGGGCAAGAAATAAACATTGCGTCGCAATGCGAGATATCAGTGGGAGATCTGGCATCCGAAATCATCAGACAGATCAATCCTAAAGCTCGTATTGTGACCGACGAAGTAAGGTTGAGGCCGGAAAAAAGCGAGGTGGAACGACTTCTCGGTTCGAATGAAAAAATTAGGAGCTTAACTGACTGGATGCCTGATTATAGTTTGGAACGCGGGCTGATCGAGACGATCGAGTGGTTTAGTCATTCAGAGAATCTGGCGCGCTATAAGGCCGGTATCTATAACTTATAGCGGTTATGGGATGAAAATATGAACTCTAAGAAGATCGAAAAGATTCTGGTTTTTATTCGTTCGCTCTATCCGAACGAATCGCCTGTTCCTCTTCATGCTCCACGGTTCCTCGGCAACGAGAAGAAATACCTATCCGAATGCGTGGACAGCACTTTCGTTTCGTATGTCGGGAGTTTCGTTACCGATTTCGAAGAACACATCAAGCGCCTTACGGGAGCAAGGTTCGCCGTCGCTTTGGTAAATGGAACTGCGGCGCTCCAGATGGTTCTCCTTGCCGCGGGAATCAGGCCCGGCGACGAAGTGATCACCCAGGCCCTTACTTTCGTCGCGACTGCTGCGGGCATCAAACATGCTGGCGCCGAGCCGGCGTTTATCGATGTTGATCGAGAGACTCTCGGAATGTCGCCCGATTCTCTAAAGAGTTACCTCGCTTTAAACGCAGACGCACGGCCCGAAGGAATCTTCGATAAAAGTACGGGGCGCCGGATTGCTGCGATCATGCCGATGCATACATTCGGGCACCCCGTTCGGATAGATGAAGTCGTGGCTGTCGCATCTGATTATGGAATCCAGGTGATTGAGGATGCGGCGGAATCTTTAGGGAGCTATTATAAGGGACAACATACCGGCCGATTCGGTCGTGCGGCAATCTTCAGTTTCAATGGGAATAAACCGGTGACTACGGGCGGTGGCGGAATGATGATAACCGATGACGAGGACCTCGCAGAGCGCGTCCGTCATTTGAGCACGACTGCGAAACGGAAGCATCGCTGGGAATTTTACCACGACGAGGTCGGGTACAACCTTCGACTTCCCAATGTCAATGCGGCTCTGGGCTGTGCACAGATGGAATACTTCGACCGCATAATTGCAAGCAAGCGTGAAATAGCTGAGCATTACAAAGGCTTCTTCACCTCCATCGGTGTGCCTTTTTTCGTCGAGCCCTCTAGTTCCTGTGCCAACTACTGGCTAAACGTTATCATGATGAGTGACCGTGCTGATCGTGACCAATTCCTCGCGTACTCGAACGACCATGGAGTTCAAACCCGCCCGATCTGGACCCTGTTGAACAAGCTTCCCCCTTACGCAGACTGTGCCCATGGTTCTCTTGGAAATGCAGAATGGTTCGAAGATCGAGTTGTGAATATTCCGAGCAGCATGAGGCCATAGGGTGAGACCGATCATCCTTATCGGCGCTGGCGGACATTGCGCCTCCTGCATAGAAGCCATCGAATCGACGGGCGAGTGGGAAATAACGGGTCTCGTCGATAAGCAGGAACGTATCGGGGCACGGCTGCTCGGTTACGAGGTCATGGGGAACGATAGTGGACTCTCTGAGCTTGCCCAGCGATTTGGAGCTGCCCTCATAACAGTTGGGCAGATTGAATCTTCAACCCTTCGGCGAAGACTGTTTCTCGCTGCCCGAAGTTCAGGTTTCGAGTTGCCCGTAATTACTGCATCAACGGCGAGAGTGTCGCGTTACGCGAATATAGGATATGGAACGATTGTCCTGCATCACGCCTTCGTAAATGCGGGCGCTCAGGTGGGAGAGAATTGCATACTGAATACAGGAACCATAATCGAACACGATGCCGTCGTGGGTGGCAATTGCCATGTATCGACAGGAGCCATCGTTAACGGCGATTGCATTATAGGGGACGGCTCTTTCATTGGGAGCGGGGCGGTCCTTCGCAATGGTATATGCCTCGTTGCTGGCTGCGTTGTAGGTGCTGGCGCAGTGGTAACGAAGGACCTTCACGAGGCAGGCATCTACGTCGGCTGCCCCGCGAGGAGGAAGGAATGAGTCGAGTCCTCGTTATCGCTGAGGCTGGCGTCAACCATAATGGGAGTTTGGATTTAGCCAAACGTCTTGTAGACGTCGCCCGAGAATGTGGTGCCGATGTCGTCAAGTTCCAGACCTTTACCGCCAAGCGTCTCGTCTCGAAGAATGCGGAGAAGGCCGAATACCAGAAGAAAACCACAGGATCAGACGAGAGCCAGTACCAGATGATCAAGCGGCTAGAACTCGACAGACTCGCCCACCTCGCGCTCATCGATCATTGTAAAAGCATGGGAATCGAATTTCTTTCGACTGCCTTCGACCTAGAAAGCGTAGTGTTTCTTTCGGAGCTTGGCCTACGACGGTGGAAGATACCCTCGGGGGAGATCACGAACCTTCCTTATCTTAGGGCGGTCGGAGCTAGGCGAGAAGAGATTATTCTCTCCACGGGTATGGCTGATCTCGGAGAAATCGAAAAGGCTCTGGCAGCCCTTGAGACAGCTGGCACGCCGAGATCGAAGATCGTCCTTCTCCATTGTACGACTGAATACCCCACACCAGTTACAGAGGTTAACCTTCGCGCAATGGAGATTCTGGGTAGGGCCTTTGGGACGAGAATCGGGTATTCTGACCACACGCAAGGTATTGCGATTCCTCTCGCCGCCTCCGCACTCGGAGCCTCGATTATAGAGAAACATTTCACCCTCGATCACAATATGGAGGGACCTGACCACAAGGCGAGCCTGGAACCATATGAGCTAGCAGCGATGGTAAAGGGTATTCGTGAAATTGAAGCAGCTCTTGGCGATGGAATAAAGCGTCCTACGGAATCCGAGTTCAAGAACCGCACAATCGCCAGGCAAAGCATAGTTGCGTCGCGAGCTATAAAGTCTGGAGAATTGTTAACAGTTGAAAATTTGACGACAAAACGGCCAGGAAACGGGCTGAGTCCTATGGAATGGGATCGTATTATAGGGCGGAAGGCTATCCGCGACTACATGACTGATGAGGCGATAGAACTGTGAGGCGTCGCATTTGCGTGTTCACAGGGACGAGAGCTGAGTATGGGCTTCTAAAGCCCCTCCTTTCCTTTCTCAGAGATGATGATCGTGTCGAACTCTCTCTGATCGCGAGTGGCAGTCATTTTTCTCCAGAGTTTGGGCTTACATACCGAGAAATCGAAGACGACGGATTCCACATCGATGAGAGAGTGGATATGCTCCTCTCTTCAGATGCGCCTTCTGCCATCGCCGCATCCATGGGGCTTTGTCTCATTGGCTGCGGAGGAGCTCTTTCACGGCTGCGACCAGACTTACTTGTCCTGCTCGGTGATCGCTACGAATGTCTTTGCGCCGCCTTGGCTGCCACGACTAGCTCCATTCCGATCGCTCATATACATGGCGGCGAAAGGACCGAAGGTGCGCTTGATGAATCGTTTCGGCATGCGATCACAAAGCTTTCGTATCTTCACTTTGCCTCGACGGAGCCTTACCGCAGACGGATTATTCAGCTTGGAGAGGATCCATCGCGAGTTTTCGCCACTGGCGCCCTAGGTCTAGATAATATTCGTACACTTTCGCTGAAGCCAAGGGATAGTATCCTGAAAGAACTTAATATTCCTTTGGGCGGTCCTTTGCTTCTCGTCACTTTCCATCCTGCTACGGGGCATTCAGGTCAGGCAGAGAGACAATTTATCGAACTCCTTTCGGCCCTTGGCTCATTGCCCGGAATTTTTGTCGTTTTTACGAAGGCTAATGCTGACCAAGGAGGCCGTGTGATCAACACGCTCATCGAGAATGAGGTTGCCCGGTTGCCTCAGGAGCGCTCTGCTTTCACGTCTCTCGGTAATCTCAATTATCTTTCTCTGCTGCGAGCCTCCGATGTGGTCGTTGGCAATTCATCAAGCGGGATTATCGAAGCGCCAAGCCTCGGTGTTCCAACAGTGGATATCGGAGATCGTCAGAAAGGACGAATTAGAGCCCCAAGTGTTCTCCATGCCGAGTCAGATGCGGCATCCATCCGTGCAGCAATACAAGAGGCTCTCTCTATAGAGCATCGTTTGAAATCAGCGAGATGTGAAAATCCGTATGGTGATGGATGGGCCGCAGAGCGGATTATTTTGCCCCTCATTTCCTTTTCGCTTGATGGAGCGATGGCCAAGCCTTTCTACGATGTTCCCATATCGGAGATAGGATGTTGAACGAAAAATTACTGATCGATGCAAAAGCAAATCTTCGAGACGCTCTCAAGCGTCTTGATGAAGGTGCCGAAAGAATCCTTTTCGTTGTCGATGAGCACAGTCATCTTCTTGGTACTCTTACTGATGGCGATGCACGGCGGGCACTCCTTGATGGGCGAGATCTTACAGCAGCAATCACAGGTATTTACAATATTGCGCCGATTAGCTTTTGCATCACGGATAACTACATGGATGCCGTTCGTGAAGTTTTCACTCGAAGAAAGATAACGCATATTCCCCTGTTGGATACTGAAGGAGTGATTGTTGATTGTTTGAGGCCGGAGTCATTGACGGATTCGAGTGAGGTCTCGCCCGGGCGGAGCACAGTGATCGATCTGCCTGTCATAATAATGGCAGGAGGGAAGGGGACGCGTATGGCGCCATTCACCAACGTTTTACCAAAGCCTTTAATCCCGATCGGGGATAAAACTATTATAGAGCTCATCATGGATGAATTCGCGCGGTATGGGGTTCGTGATTTCCGTTTAACTCTGAATTATAAAGGCGAGATGATACGCGCCTATTTTCAAGGATCGGAGCGCGAGTATAATATTTCATATGCATGGGAAAAGGATTTTTTAGGGACGGCTGGTAGTATAAGACTCGTCACGAACCTCGGCGATACATTCATCGTTTCGAATTGCGATATTCTAGTGAAAGCAGACTTTGGAGAAGTTATCTCTTTCCATAAGCAGAACAAAGCCGCTCTTACTATTATCTCCTCGATCCAGCATCACAAGGTTCCTTATGGTGTCGTAGACTTCGGCCAAGGTGGACGAGTGAATGGCATACGCGAAAAGCCGGAATTCACCTTTCCTATCAACACTGGCGTGTATGTCCTTGATAAGCTCTGTCTGGATTTCATCCCTGAGGGCGTTTCCTTCAACATGACCGATCTCATAGATGCCCTCCTTTGTTCGGGCAAAGCTGTCTATACCTTCCCAATCAATGAAGGGGACTACCTCGATATTGGACAATGGGAAGAATATCGCCGGGTAGTGTCATCTCTCTCCTAGGTGGAAAAAAATAAATGGGCGAGACACTTTTCGTCATACCTGCAAGAGGAAGAAGCAAGCGACTTCCTCGTAAGAATCTTCTTCCTTTAGGCGGAAAGCCTCTCATTGTATGGACTATCGAAGCCGCATTAGAAAGTGCCATACCGGGGTTGGTTTGTGTTTCAACGGACGACGAGGAAATTGCTGAAATTTCCAAAAAAGCTGGAGCGGCTGTCCCATTTATTCGACCTGCTGAATTGGCAACAGATACGGCAAGCAGTGTCGATGTAGTAGCTCATGCATATGAATATTGTTGTTCTGGGGCACGAGGCAATTTTGAAACGATCACTTTGCTTCAGCCTACTTCACCTCTGCGGGATGCCGAGGATATCCGTGCTGCATTTCATCTTTTCTATGAAAAAGAAGCCGAAAACGTTGTTTCTATTTGTCCAGTCGCCCATTCACCTTTATGGGCGAATGTACTTTCGCCCGACAGGTCACTTCGAGGGTTTATTCGTGAAGATATCAAAGGCAAAAGAAGCCAAGATCTTCCCACCTATTATCGACTCAATGGCGCTATCTATATATGTGCAGCAAAGCGTTTCCTTGCAAAGCAAAGTCTTCTATTCGAAGATAAATCATTTGCCTATATCATGACGATGGAACATTCTTTGGACATCGATACAACGCTTGACTTCAGGATTGCCGAGGTGATGCTTGCAGAGTTGAATGGTACTAATTAATGCGTAATATTTTATAGGCAATGCAAAAAACATATGATATGTCTATGTTATAAGAAAAAACGACTCTGATCTATTCGTTAATTGTGGCTTATCTATTTAATTAAAAATGACTAATAATTTTAAGAGAAGTACTTTGGAGAAAATAATGATATTTGAAAGCGGGAAAAATAAAAGAAACATTGTATTCGACTATTTAGCAATTATTGTAATATATTATGCAGCCTATTTTTTCTTCCTCGTGAATAATGGGTTGTTCTGGGATGACTGGGTTTGGACCGGAAATATTATTCGGGGCTATATAGAAATTTCTAGAAAGCTATATGCACTTAGATATCCTGGTTTGCTTTTGGCATTTATCTACTTATCACCACCAATTCTGATTCGTGTTTTAATCAGCATATGCTATTTGCTACCTGGTTTTATTCTTTATTCTATATCCCAAAAGGAAGGTATTGCCCGTATCGATAGAATATTTATTGTTCTTATCTTTCTTCTTATCCCTATAAACTTAGCGAAATATACATTGGCAATCGCTGCCTATTCCTTTTACTGTCTGTTATTCTATATTGCCTCATATCTCTATATTAATAACTACAATAAGATGGGCATCGTCGTTAGGTTGGTATCACTAATTTTGTATTTTTTATCATTTACATTAAATTCATTACTAGCATTTTTTGCAGTCCCATTTTTATATGTTTTCTCAAAATTCATTCGAAATAGGGAGGCCGAAGGGGTCAAGGGAATTGTTAAAGGATTTGGTCTCTTTTTAAAAAAGAACTTTGACTTTGCCATTGTTCCTTTTATATTCTTTGGAATAAAACAAATACACATGCTTACGGACAAAGTTTATAAAACAGGCATTTATGCGAACATAGGTTATAACCGCCTTCATTTTATGGATTTCGCTATGGCTCCTGTTAAATATTTTGTTTGGCTTAAAGATGCTTTAACGGATTCGATTAGAAGGGCGGGATATATTTTAGAAAGCAATTTAGGTGTGAGCCTCTTGATTATTGCAGTAATCGTGTACCTCGTCTTTTTTACTGATAAGACCAGGGAAGAGAAAAATAGCAAAGCAATTGTCAGAAATATCATTGTGAGTTTGATCATTTTCGCGTTTGCAGTTTTTCCTTATATCGCTGTAGGCGTTCAGTATAGTGGGGGCACATTTGGTAGCCGAAATAATATTCTATTGCCAGTTAGTCTTTCATTTTTAATTTATTATTTATTTAACATGATTGCAATAAAGCTTCGTATATCTAGAAATATGATTAATCTTTTTAAAATATCATTACTATTGTCATATTTATTATTCAATATAAGCCAAGGGAAGTCATTCTATTTTGATAATATAAAGCAACAAGCAATAATTGCGAACATAACAGAAAATAACGATATAAAAACAAATTCAGTATTCTTAGTAAAAGACAATGCCATGCGTCTCAATGCAAATCGAGAATATAATTTTTATGATTTCTCTGGGCTTTTCTACAAGGCTTTTGGCGATGAGAAGAGGATTGCAGTATACGTAGGTCCAAATGCCTTGAACGAAATTAAAGATGCTTATGAAAATAAAAATGCGTTACCGTATAAAATCAAACAATTGAATTCAACAATACCAACATATATTATCTCAATTAATGAAAAAAAAGTGCAAACAGGATATGGCTCATGCATAACATTAATTTATGATTATGTTTTTAACAGGTCGCATTATAATAAAATTATAAAAAATTTTATTAGTATATCGACATCTAAAATTATTAACGACTCAGGTGTCGATAAGTATTTTAAGTGAAATATTGTTTGTTATTATTGCAATTAAAGTAGTAACAATATATGAACTATATGTCGAAGAGAGTGGGTGAAGTTCCAAGATAATATCAATTGACTATTAGAGTTCAGTTTACTCACACCGGCAACTGTCTATCGAATGTCGATTCACGCAAATTTGCAATATTCCCTTGATAAGCCAAGGATTTTATTGAATTAATACTGCATTGTTTAATTGCCGGGTGAGTAAGAACAAGTTGAGCCATATATTCTACAACAAATAGCCCACGAACGAAATATATTGGGGTATGCTAGAACCACGAAAACGTATAGGGATCGAGCATGCAACTGTTAGCAAAATCTTTAGGCACTGGAGACGAGGTATTAAGATGACTTTGGTCTGGTTATTATCGAAGCCGCACAGCTTGAACTCCCAATAATTGCCCGTGACTCACCGTCTTCCAAGAATTGGCCGGAAAGTGCGGCTTGTTCTTTGGTAGCCTAGAAGCTGAATATCTGGCAAATACGGTTCAAGCATGGATGCATCTCTACCAGCAAGGTCATCGCTTCAAGTCAGACACCATGCCTTGGTTGATGTGGAAGGAAAGCGCTATACAAATACAATAAATTATGAAGCTTTGAACTGAATAGCTGACACTGAACAAAAGAGAACAATAGGGGATAGCGAAATGAATCCGGAACAAGATATTACTATGCCAGACACAAAGAGAGAAACAATCTAAGGTCGGCGAAAGTAATGCTATCTACTGACCCGGCAATAAAACATCACGCATGAGCGTTGCAAAAAGCCTTATCCGTAGCGGAGAAGGCTTTTTGCAACGCCGTAGCAGACATTCAATTGCCGGGTCAGTAATTAAAAAAAAACCCAGAGAATATCGCAATTCTCTTTTTTTGACCTACTTGTAATCCTTGGAAACCGGAATTACCAATGGCAAACCCGATAAGGATCAAAGCAATAGTGAATTCAGTAATTGCTCATGGTCAGGGCGTATATTCCGTAAGCATGGCGCCAGAAGGTCGAGTACCGCGCTTCAAGCCAGGACAATTTCTGCATCTTACTGTGGACGGATATGATCCCGGCAGCGGGTATTGGCCCGAGTCGCGCGCCTTTTCAATTGCTTCATCACCTGGATTGGATACTCTGCTCATCGTATATAGCGTCAAGGGTAGTTATACACGGAAAATGGAAAAAAGCCTCGAGCCAGGGAGGGAAGTATGGCTAAAGCTTCCCTATGGTAATTTTACCATTGAAAAGAATATTCAATCAGGTCAAGATATTGTGCTTGTGGCGGGCGGGACTGGCATCACCCCCTTTATTTCCTACCTCGATGCACTCGTGACGACGTGCACGCACGTGGGGTCTATCTATTTATACTATGGGGTCCGGCTTAATTCTTTGATGCTGTTTTCCCCACTCCTCGCTCGCTGTATAGAAGGTATTTCCACATTTCGTGCTAATATTTTTATCGAGAATGAGGCACCGGATAAATTGATGCTTCCGATCGCCCGGAAAGCGCAGGGGCGATTATGTGTTGATGCAATCTACGAGGAAGCTCACGAGCTTAACAATCCGATCTATTTCCTGTCGGGTCCACAACCTATGATTAATTCTTTTAGGAACCACCTTGCCGAAAAGCGAGTGGCGCTCACCAATATCAAGATCGACGAATGGGAGTAAGGCAGTGGCTAAGACCGAGAATGAGCTTCGTTCCGAAATAGCGCAATTGGTAAAGGAATATTATGGGGTAAAATATTTAGCAAAGCCTTTTGAAATGGGTAAAACACCAATTCGCTATGCGGGGCGGGTATTCGACGAGAAAGAGATACAAAGCCTTGTCGACTCTTCTCTCGATTTTTGGTTGACGAACGGACGCTATACCCAGGAATTCGAACAGCTCTTCTGTGATTTTATCGGAGTCGAGTACGCTTTCCTTGTAAACTCGGGTTCTTCTGCCAATCTGGTTGCATTTGCATCTCTTATATCCCCGCTTCTAGGCGAGCGCGCATTGAAGCCGGGCGACGAGGTCATTTCGGTTGCGGCGGGGTTTCCGACGACACTGAACCCTATCATTCAAAATGGAATGGTCCCCGTGTTCGTAGATGTCGATATAGGTACCTATAACGTAAATCCATATAGACTTAGAAACGCGATCGGTCCCAAGACCCGTGCTATATTCCTCGCCCATACGCTGGGCAACCCGTATGATCTCGATGTTGTCATGGAATTGGTGAAGAAGCACGATCTGTGGCTCATAGAGGATTGCTGTGACGCTTTGGGTTCTACCTATAAGGGGAAGATGGTCGGAAGTTTCGGCCACATAGCGACCTGTTCCTTCTACCCCGCGCATCACATAACGATGGGCGAAGGGGGTTGTGTCTTCACCAATGACGATACCCTTGCCAGGGCTGCGCGCTCGATCCGCGATTGGGGCCGCGACTGCTATTGCGCGGGCGGGGAGAACAATACCTGTGGCAAGCGTTTTTCCGCACAATACGGCACCCTCCCCAAAGGGTATGATCACAAGTACGTTTATTCCCATATTGGGTACAACCTCAAGGTCACCGATATGCAGGCTGCCATAGGAGTTGAACAGCTCAAGAAGTTGCCTGACTTCATCGAGCGACGCAAGGAAAATTTCCGCCTCTGGACAAAGGGTTTTTCGAAATGGCCGGAGCTCTTTATCCTACCTACAGCGACCGAGGGGACTGATCCATCCTGGTTCGCCTTTCCCGTCACGGTGAAGTCGGGTGCGGGATTTACCAGAACAGAACTTACCGATTTCCTCAATAACCACCTTGTAGAGACACGCACCCTTTTTGGCGGAAATCTTCTCCGGCAGCCGGCCTACCAAGGAATTACGCATCGTGTGGCGCCTGGTGGGCTGGAGCGGACCGATCAGATAATGAACGACACTTTCTTCCTGGGCACCTTTCCGGGGCTGACGAAGGAACAAATAGATTATGCGATTGTGATGATCGGTGACTTTATTACATCAAAGGGAGGCATGGCATGAAGGTCGTGATACTCGCCGGAGGTTTCGGTACTCGCATCTCGGAAGAATCCGACCTTAAGCCTAAGCCCATGATCGAGATTGGCGGCAAGCCGATACTCTGGCATATAATGAAAACCTATTCGCACTATGGTTTCAACGATTTTATCGTTTGTTGTGGATATAAGGGCTATGTGATTAAAGATTATTTCCATCACTACTATATGCACGAGGCCGATATGACGATCGATCTCCGCCGAAATACCACAGAGTATCACAATTCTACATCGGAACCATGGCGTGTCACTCTCGTTGATACGGGCCTTAATACAATGACTGGGGGGCGCATCAAGCGTATCGAATCCTATGTAAGAAATGAGACATTTATGCTTACGTATGGTGATGGTGTATCAGATGTTGACATCGGCGCGCTTCTTGATTTCCACAGAAAAGGCGAGAGGATTGGTACACTCACGGCTGTCCAGGCTACAGGCAAGTTCGGGGCATTGAGCATCGGATCGAACTCGATGATTCAGGCGTTCCAAGAGAAACCAAAGGGCGATGGGGCATGGATCAATGGAGGTTTTTTCGTATGCGAGCCCAGTGTTTTTCAATACCTTCGCGAAGACGATGCAACTATCTGGGAGCGCGGGCCCCTGGAGAGCCTCGCCCATGAGGGCCAGCTTGGGGCGTTCAAGCATGAAGGCTTCTGGCAACCGATGGACACGCTTCGAGACAAGAATGAGCTAGAAAAGCTTTGGGCCGATGATCGAGCTCCCTGGAAGCTGTGGTGATGAATCAACAGTCCTTTTGGAGTGGTAAACGGGTATTTCTCACTGGCCATACGGGTTTCAAGGGCGCGTGGCTCAGTCACTGGCTGGTTTCGCTCGGTGCCATGGTCAAAGGCTATTCTCTGGAGCCACCAACCGAGCCTAATCTCTTCGATACCTTGGGACTTGCGGCCGATCTTGAGAGCGATATCGGGGACATCCGGGATCATGAGCGTCTGACAGCTTCCGTCATGGTGTTCCGACCTGAAATCATCTTTCATCTTGCCGCTCAACCTCTCGTAAGGCTGTCCTATAGAGAACCGCGTCTTACCTACGAGACGAATGTCATGGGTACGCTAAACTTGTTCGAAGCCGTCCGTGCCTGCGATTCGGTTCGCAGCGTCGTGACGATCACCACGGACAAGTGCTATGAGAACAAAGAATGGGTTTGGGGCTATCGTGAGACGGATCCCATGGGCGGGTATGATCCCTATAGCTCGAGCAAGGCCTGTGCGGAGCTGCTCACCGCCGCCTACCGGCATTCCTATTTCAATCCCGATGCCTATGGCAGGTCACATGGCGTATCTCTTGCCTCCGCTCGTGCGGGTAACGTTATCGGGGGAGGGGATTGGGCACTCGATCGGCTGCTGCCAGACTGCGTGCGATCATTAGCGAAGGGCGTGACCATCTCGATTCGAAACCCGCACGCCACGAGACCGTGGCAGCACGTTCTCGATCCCCTAGCCGGGTACCTCGTGTTGGCCGAGCGAATGTATACAGATGGTCTTGGCTATTGCGAGGGCTGGAACTTCGGCCCTGGGGATGAGGGCGTCATGGACGTGGAAAATGTCGTCAAGACCGCCATCGAGGCGTGGGGCTCTGGTGGCTACTCGATCACCCCGGATGCCGACTTGCATGAAGCGCAGCTTCTGAAGCTCGACCCCAGCAAGGCGCACGCGCGGCTTGGCTGGTCCACCAAGCTCGATGTCCGATCCGCAATCAGATGGAGCATTGATTGGTACGCCGGCTATTATAGGGGCGCCAACATCGTCGAATTGATGAAGGCGCAAATTGACGAGTACATGGGACATGAGGCGCCGGTAGAGGAGGACTGGGGATGAAGAAATACCGCGTGGCCATTTTGGGTTCCGGGAACATAGGCACGGACCTGCTATTGAAGATGATAAGGTCCCCTTACCTGGAGTGCGTTGCTTTCGTCGGACGCAGCTTCTCCTCCCAAGGGATGATGAAAGCAAATGCCTTGGGAGTGCCGTGTTCCGACCGGAGTATCAGCTATTTCCAAAGCAAATCCTCGGAGGTTGATCTCGTTTTCGACGCTACTTCCGCCAGGGATCACATGGTCCATGCCCCTATTCTCAAAAGCTTGAATATTCGCGCGATCGATCTCACTCCCGCACGGATGGGACCCCTGTGCGTCCCCGCGGTGAATAGGGACGACTGCCTCGAGGAGATGAACATCAACATGGTCACCTGCGGAGGCCAGGCGTCGATTCCCATCGCTCACGCCATTGGGAAGACCCAGACGGGCGTCGAATACATCGAGGTGGTTTCGAGCATAGCCTCCAAGAGCGCCGGACCTGCCACGCGAAACAACTTAGATGAGTATATCGACACCACGGAAAGGGGAGTTCTGCAGTTCTCCGGATCCGAGAGGGCCAAGGCGATCCTGAATCTGAATCCCGCCATACCCTGCATCGACATGCAGACGACGGTATTCGCCAAAGTCGCTGATCCAGACATCTCCGCTCTCGTGGAAGTTCTGAATCCCGTAATAGCGACTATCAAGTCGTATGTCCCCGGCTACAATGTGATCGTGGGTCCCTTGGTAGAAAATGGAAGGATTGTCGTGATGGTTCGCGTCCGAGGTTTGGGAGACTACCTGCCTGCCTATGCCGGGAACCTCGACATCATCAATTGTGCGGCGATCGCCATGGCCGAGGAATACGCAAAGGAAGCTGCGTCATGAATCAAAAAACGCGGAAGGTCCTCATTAGCGATCCCACATTAAGGGACGGCAACCATGCCGTCGCCCACAAATTATCCCTTGAGCAGATCGGGATCTATTGCGAAGCCGCGGACAGCGCCAGAGTTCCGATAGTCGAAGTCGGCCATGGGAATGGCCTTGGGGCATCGTCGCTTCAGGTGGGCGAAGCCGCGGTCGACGACAGGACCATGCTGAGGTACGCTCGATCCAAGCTCAAGACAAGCAAGCTCGGCATTCACGTCATCCCCGGTTTTGCGACCATCGAGAGGGATCTGAAGCCAGCGCTCGACTACGGCGTCGACGTCATTCGCGTCGCTTCCCATTGCACGGAGGCGGACATCACGGAACGGCACATACGTTTCTGTCGCTCCCAAGGCAAGACGGTGTTTGGCGTACTCATGATGGCACACATGGCGGACGAGGAGACCCTTCGCTCCGAGGCTGCCAAAATGCAGGACTACGGCGCCGAGGCCGTAATACTCATGGATTCCGCCGGGAATTCCCTCCCTGCCGACGTGACTCGGAAGATGGAATACCTGGTCGCCAATCTTGCCATATCCGTCGGGTTCCACGCGCACAACAATCTCGGCCTAGGAATAGCAAATTCCATAGCCGCCATCGACGCGGGGGCCGCCATTGTCGATGGCTGCGCTCGTGGTTTCGGGGCGGGGGCCGGCAACGCCCAGTTGGAGGTTTTGGTCGCCGTTCTTCAACGGATGGGGATCGAAACCGGAATTGATCTGTACAAGATGCTCGACGCAGCTGATCTTGCTGAGTTAAAGTTGATGAAGGAAATACCGGTCATCAAATCGGTGAGTGTCGTAAGCGGTCTCGCCGGCGTATTCTCTGGCTTTCTAAAGCCCGTGATTCGGATTTCGCAAGAGTTCTCGGTCGATCCTCGAGATGTTTTCTTTGAACTGGGCAAGCGCAAGGTCGTTGCCGGTCAGGAAGACATAATCATCGAAGTCGCTGATGCCATCGCCAAGACGAAGGGGAAATACAATGAGTGAGCGACCAGAGGATATTACAAGGGCTGATTGCGAACGAGTATTGCCCCAAGTGCTGGACAAGCTGCAGGGACTCAAGGATGCAGGGATTCTCATAAGCGGAGGTACAGGCTTCTTCGGATCCTGGATAAGCGAAGCGATTTCCTACCTCAATGATGTTCATCATTTCGAGATCAGGCTCTATCTGGTGGCTCGCGACAGACATTTGCTGGATTCGCGACTGTCTCATATTCGCGGTAAGCCCTATGTCCAATTCGTGCGCTGCGATGTGCGAAGCATCGCGGAAGTCCCCAAAGACGTTAATTATGTGATTCATGCCGCCGCCAATCCGGACTTTCGCTTCCATTCATCCAATCCGATCGAGACAATGACCACGATTGCGCAGGGCACGGAATCGATACTTCGAGCGGTGGATCGGGTATCAGATCTCAGGATGTTCCTCAATGTAAGTTCGTCCTCGGTCTATGGGGCACCATTCGAAACCGAGGAGGGCATAGCGGAGGCAGGCAAGGGTCTCGCGCTGGCGGATATCGGGAAGCACCCCTACGCCGAAGCCAAGCGATATGCCGAATCCCTTTGCTTCGCGGCCCATGCTGCCGCCAGGATCCCCTTGGTAACTGTGCGTCCTTTCACGTTCCTTGGTGCTTATCAAAGCCTCGACGCTCCGTGGGCGATCAACAACTTCATGCGCGACGCCCTCTCGAAGCGTGCGATCCGCATTCTGGGAGATGGCCAGACAATTAGGAGTTTCATGCATGGCACTGATCTCTCGGCATGGCTTCTCGTCATACTTTTGCGATCGAAGAGCGGGCAGACATACAATGTGGGCAGTGGGAGCGGAATGGCGCTTCTCGATGCAGCTCGCAAGGTCGCCTCGAATGTCGAACCTGTGCCCGATGTCGTCACGAACGCGTCCCTCACTGGAGCGGTCACGAATACCTATTTGGTTCCAGATGTCAGCGCCGCGATGAGGGACTTTGGTCTGAGGCAATACACGCCATTTGATGTCGCGGTCAAGCGGACGATGGATTGGTTCGTGGGCCAATCGGAAGAGGACCGAATCAGATGATCAACAACGCCAAAGAAAAATTGGATCGACGGGAATCTGTCACAGGTATCTGGTCTATAATCCCTTCGCCGACCGTCAGCGAAATACTAGCGTCCGCGAAACTAGATTTCATCATTCTAGACATGGAGCATGGTCCCTTCGATATGTCCATCATGGCCGAGTGTATTAGGGCATCGGCCGGAACTAATTGTTCGCCCCTCGTCCGGATCCCCTACGTGGAGCCTTCGATAATACAACGGGTTCTAGACATGGGGGCGCATGGGATCGTCGCGCCTCAAATCAGGACTAAGGCAGACGCGGAGCATTTAGTGTCCTGTTGCCGATTCTCTCCCTCCGGCATCCGCGGCTACAACCCATACACCAGGGCCGGTGATTTTCTGTCGAATCATTCCAGTCCCTATCTTGCGGAGAGATTCCCCCTCATCACGGTAATAATCGAGAACAGTGAAGCCTATCAAAATCTGGACGATTTGCTGGGCGTCGAGGGCATCGACGCCTACTATCTGGGTATATATGACATGTCCTGCGCGTTCGGCACTCGCGGTGACCTGACATCAAGCAAGATGAACGCCTTCGTTGCGGATGCGTCAGCCAGAATATCGACCGCAGGAAAGGTCATCGGGAAAATGGTTGACCGAAGGCCTGTGCCAGGAGACGCTGATGACGCGACATACTTCTATGTCCTTCAGCCCGATACATATCAGCTAAAAAAGAGCATCCTGGACAGGCTATAGCTCCGGTGTGGTAAAATACTCAGGAGGCGCCTCACGTGAAGACTCGCGTTGCAGACTACATTGCCAAGGGGATTGCTGCCCGAGGCGTCAAGAATGTCTTTCTCCTTTCAGGCGGGGGGATGATGCATCTCCTGGACGGACTTGCCCTTAACAAGGCTCTTTCGCTTGTATTCCACCATCATGAGCAATGCGCGGGAATCGCAGCCGAGGCCTATGCGAGAATACGAGGCTCTGCCTCGTTCTGTTTTGCTACAAGCGGACCCGGCGCTACCAACATTGTGACCGCGGTCGCAGGCGCTTGGCTAGATTCGAGCCCTGTAGTTTTCATTACCGGACAGAGCAAGAGATCCCAAACGCTGAGGAATTCCCGGATAGCGGGACTGAGACAATTCGGGACTTTCGAGGTCGATGTTATCGAGATCGTCAGATCGATCACCAAATTCACTTGGTTTCTCGATAAGCCAGAAGACATTCCCTATGTCTTCGAAAAGGCCTGCAGTATTGCGGAATTCGGAAGACCTGGTCCTGTACTAATCGATGTACCGGTTGATGTGCAAGGGACATTCTTCGAACCGACCGGTTGTAGAAAATTCTTGCCCATTTCCGGAACAATCCGCCCTGATAGGACGGTTTTCGATGCCATCATGGCCCGATGGGATCAAGCAAAGAGGCCCCTGATCCTGTCCGGCAACGGGGTGGGAATTGCCAGGCAAGGCTCTCTACTCATGCGTGTCTCACGACTGAAGCAGACTCCAGTCGTGACAACTCAAATGGGGAAGGATGCGGTCCCGTACGAGGACGATTATTGGATTGGACATCCAGGCATCAAGGGCGATCGGGCCGGAAACATCGCTATTCAGAACGCTGATTTCATCATCACCATTGGGGCGAGCTTGCATGTGTTTACCACTGGTTACGAACTGGATGGGTTTGCTCCGGATGCCTGGATTGCCCAGGTCGACCTTGATGATGCCATTTTTGACCGCGAAGACGTGGGTGTCGCCGTCAGATGCAGGGCGGATGTAAAGAGCTTCTTGGAGGAGGTCGACCGCATCGGTGGGCCAAATGCCACCGACAGTGCTCGGCAATCCTGGCTTAAGGGACTCCTTGCCTGCAAGCGCCGATTTGAAGTCTACAGCGAGCCGCACAAGTCAGAAATCGGAAGGATCAACATGTACTACGTGCTTCGAGCCTTCAACGAGATGTCCGCGGATGGCGATATCGTGGTGGCTGATGCAGGTTCGGCCTTCTATACTGTAGGTCAGGCTTGGGAAGTTCGCGTGGGGCAGCGTGTTTTGATTTCCGGCGGTATGGGCGCAATGGGCTGGGCCTTCCCTGCTGCCACCGGTGCCGCCGTAGCGTCAGGCCGGCGAGTGTTCTGCTTCACGGGCGACGGTTCAGCGCAAACCAATCTGCATGAACTGGCAGTAATATCGAAAAACAGACTCAACATCAAAATAGTCATCTTCAACAATAATGGCTATTTGTCGATCAAAAATACTCAGGACAATTATTTTCATGGCAATTATGCAGGAGTTAATGAATCTTCGGGCGTATTTCTTCCCCCTATAATTGATATTGCGGCACTCTATGGAATCGCTTATGCAAAGGCGGAGAGCCCGGAGCAACTTGATGCCGCCATCGCCAAGGCCTTTGCGGCGGACGGGCCCTTTGTGATAGAGGCCATGACCAATGTCAACCAGGAGATCATCCCCAGTGTCAATTCCAGAAAGCTCGAGGATGGCACAATGGCTTCCTCGCAGCTGGATCAAATGTCACCATCTCTTAGTGAAAAAGATATTAATGATATTAGGGTGCTGGTAAGACAATGAAAATTGCAATACTCGGGGCTACAAGTCATGTAGCAAAAAATTTAATAATTGGATTGAATCGCGAACACATGTTATATCTTTACGCACGATCTACTGAAAGAGTTTTTGAATTTTTAAAAAATGAATTCATTTCAACAGATCAAATCGAGGTTGAAGCAATAAATTCATTTAGTCAATCTGGGCTATTCGACACTGTTGTCAATTGTATAGGATTTGGAACTCCCGATAAGGTTCGAAACGGTGGTGCTGACATATTATTAGTCACTGAATTATATGATAATCTAATTATAGAGTATTTGAAAAAATACACCGGCACCGTCTATATTAATTTTAGTAGTGGAGCTTTATTTGGTCCAGCCTGCTCTACAGCAGTAGATAAATCGAGCGAATTTCGGCTTGCCCTTGGCGATTTGTCCAGTTTGGATGCATATAGAGTCTCAAAACTAAATGCAGAGACCAAGCATCGCTGTTTGTCAGAGTTATCGATAGTTGATCTCAGGTTATTCAGTTTCTTCAGTCGCTATATCGAAGTTGAGTCCTCATATCTCGTGACGGATATGTTGAAAGCATTATTGACGGGTAGTGCTTTTGAGACGAGTGAATTAGATATTGTACGTGACTATATTCATCCAAACGATCTCAGTTCAGCTGTGTTGCTTTGTGCCAAGACGCATGGCATTAACCGATCTTTTGACCTCTACTCCAAAGCCCCAGTAAAGAAGAGTGAAATAATTAGCCAATTCATCAAATATTTCGGATTGCAGGTGTCTTGGGTAAGGAAAATGGAAGCTAAATCACCTACTGGTATCAAATCTTACTATGCTTCTAATAATCGCGATGCAAATGATATATTGGGGTATGAGCCAGTTTATACTTCAATGGAAGTATTAATTGAGGAATCTAGAGCTATATTAATCAGGGATAAAATTTCACGCTAATAACATCCGTTGCTTCTATGGAATCAGGGAATGTGGTGTTGGATGCTTGGAGTGCACGGCCTGTGAGGAAGAGCGGCTTCTAGCATCATTGTCTCGTAAGTTCGGCCTTTTGGTGGAATTTGTAGACCATGAGATAAGGACTATATCAAGTAAAAAAAGTGAGTACTTTTCACTTAATCGTAAAGTTGAACATCTATTTAATATTGAGCCCAGACAGACTTCACTCGAATGCATCGAATTGGAAATGGCTGCTATTATAAATGCAATTTTGCAAAAATGAGGACAGTTTTGAAATTACCTATATATTCGAAGCTTGCCAATGATCCTCTTGTTAGGCAGATGTTCCGGTATTTGCTTGTTGGAGGGATAAATACAATCGTTGGTTTTGGCATATATTCCTTTTTCATTTTTCTCGGAGCTAATTTTATGATCGCCGCGTTTGTTTCTCAAATTATAGGAATGATATTTAATTATTTTAGCTATGGAAAGGTTGTATTTAAGGAGAAATTAAATATCGAAACCTTGATAAAATATGCAATTGTGTATACCGTCCTTTACCTAATTAGCATTACAGTGCTTTTTTTGCTTCAAAAATTAGGATTAAATGCATATGGAGCTGGTCTTTGTAACTTATTTCTAAGTATTGTTTTGTCCTTTATATTGAATAGGACTCTTGTTTTTAATAAAGCTAAAGTATAAGGAAGTAAATATGAATAAACTTATCTCAATAGTAACTCCCTGTTATAACGAGGTAGACAATGTGGTCGAACTCTCAATGGCCGTCAGAAAGATTATGGAAGCTTTCTCTGACTATGATTATGAACATATATTCATTGATAATAATTCTACGGATGGTACGCAAGATTGTTTGCGTGAACTCGCAAAGAACAACCACAGGGTTAAATTAATATTTAACGCAAGAAACTTTGGCCATATTAGATCTCCATTCTATGGAATGCTACAAGCAAAAGGGGATGCGGTTATTTCTTTAGTAGCTGATTTTCAAGATCCACCAGAATTGATACCAGAACTTATAGCACGGTGGGAATCCGGTAAAAAAGTTGTTGTTTGTATTAAGAAATCCAGCAAAGAAAATCCAGCTATATTCGCGTTAAGAACGTTATACTATAATCTTATTTCTGCAAGCTCCAGTATTGAACATATAAGTCATTTTACTGGATTTGGTCTCTATGACAAAAAATTCGTAGCGATCTTACGCGAAATCGATGATCCATATCCATATTTCCGTGGTATTGTAGCTGAGTATGCTTTTGAAATGGATGTTTTAGAATATGTGCAACCAGAAAGGAAGAAAGGTAAAACAAAAAATAATATTTTTACTTTATTTGATATCGCTCTATTAGGTATGGTTAATCACACAAAAGCACCTCTTAGATTGATGACGATCACGGGATTTTTGTTGTCCTTGATTTCATTTGGCTTTGGCATTTATTACCTAATCTATAAATTGCTTAATTGGGATAGTGTGAGTCTCGGTGTCGCTCCCACACTAATAGCGCTATTTTTCCTTGGATCAGTTCAAATGCTGTTTTTGGGGATTTTAGGCGAATACATCGGGGCGATATACACACAGACTAAAAAAAGGCCGCGAGTTGTTGAAAGAGAAAGAATAAACTTCTAAGACTTTAAAGAATAGTTGCGCGCTTTGCTTTTTTGATTGACGATTTTTATGAATAATGGGTACGATGAAAGTGGGTAAAGTCAAACGATCACAAACAGATTGTTCTTCGAAACCAAATCGTTTGCTTATGTAATGACGAAAGAGCATTCCATTGATATTGATACAATGCTTGACTTTAGGATTGCTGAGCTAATACTTAAGGGGATCGGTTAATACTATTCCCTGCAATATATCATTTAGTGTAAGCAAAGTATAGTTTGTGTATAGACTATGATCAGGAAATGGAGAACTGTAAGATTATGTTGATCAACCCAAAAACTATAAGGCATATATTAGGGCTATTTGTACCTCCAATTATTAGTAAAATTATTGCACTAGCTAATAAACATATACATACTAATATTCTTTATTCAACTATAAGTAATTATGTTTCTTCCACAGAAAGAATATTTGTGCTAGGGAATGGGCCTTCCTTGGTAACTAGCATTGAAAAATATAAGGAAACGCTTTGTAAAACTGATTGTATAGCTGTGAATCATTTCGCTGAAACTAAATATTATCAAGTAATACAACCTAAATTATATCTCTTAGCAGATCCTGTATATTTTGAAAACCCTGATAAACTCTCTCTTAGATTATCTGAAAAATTAATTACTTTGGAAACAGCAATTATCGATGCTACTAATTGGACAATGTCTCTTGTTGTTCCTTCGTCATCAAAAAATTCTTTCTTTGTTAAAAAGATCGAAGATTCAAATAAAAACATCAAAATTTATTATTATAATAATAGCACAATATCGTTCGATTGGAAAACGCAAAGGGATAAATTTAGGCTTTATGATAAAAATATGGTTCCTCCTCCCTCACAGACTGTTTTGAATACTTGTATTTATTTTGCGATTTTTGCAGGGTATCAAAAGGTTATTATATTGGGTGCAGATACTTCATGGCATGAAAATTTATACCTGGACCAGAAGACGAATATATTATACACGAGAGATGAACATTTTTATGGAACACAAGTATTACCAGTGTACAGAAATCAGGAAGAAACTATTGGATCGAAAGTTCATGAGGAGTTATTTAATATTGCCAACGCCCTTTCTTCGTATTGGGAATTGAGGAGTTATGCGAATTATAGAAAAGTGCAAATATATAATGCTAGCGAAAAATCATGGATCGATGCTTTTGACCGATCTAAGGAAATATGATTATTTGCTTCAACTGGGGAGTATTAAGATACCCCTAAAAATGAAATATGCAATTCTGACAGTATTAGAAATTTTTTAGGCTACTTACATGACACATGGAGAGACATACTGAAGGGAGCTGCTAAAATGAGAAGTTATTGCACATTGTTCGATGGCAATTATCTGTCCCGCGGTATAACGATGATAGATTCTTTAAGAAATGTATCCGCTGATCATATTGTGTTCGTACTTGCCATTGATGAACTTGTGAGTGAAACCTTAAAAAACAATAGTGGTGTGATTATAATTAAGTTAGGCGATGTCGAAGAAAAATATCCAAGACTTGAAAAAGCTAAAGAAACTAGAAGTAGCGTTGAATATTATTGGACATTGACTCCATCGCTTATAAAATATTGTATAGAAACATATCGACTTGAAGAATGTACTTATATAGACGCTGACATATATTTCTATAATGACCCAGAGGCTTTATTTTTAGAAGTTAAATCATATTCTGCTCTGATTACAGAACATAACTATACCCCAAAATACGATCAAACAAATACAAGTGGAAAATATTGCGTTCAGTTTTTAAATATTAAGAACAATTCTTTTGGAATTGAGATTCTTGATTGGTGGCAAGAAAAATGTATTGAATGGTGTTATAACAGGATGGAAAATGGCAAGTTTGGAGACCAAAAATACCTTGATGATTGGACAACAAGGTTTAAATCAGTTCATGTGGCGCAGGACATTGGGTGTGGAATTGCCCCTTGGAACATTGCTAAATATGATATAGTCGTGAAGCATAGTCTCTTCAATGTTCAAGATAAGGTTACAAAACAAATAGGGGCAATGATATTCTATCACTTCCATGGACTAAAAAAGTATGAAAATAATAGATGGTTTCTTTCAGGATATGATATAACGACCACAGTTATCGAAAAGCTATACAAACCCTACATTGGAAATATTGAAAAAAATGAAAATAAATATAATTGTCAAAACAAAGCTGAAAAATTACCAAGTGATACAATAAAAACAAGCATTATGGTTAAGTCATGGCTTCGAGGAGTATTTCGAGGAGTTGGGATTTTATTTAAATCAATTATAAAAAATGAGTTTCTTGAGGCGCAGAAAATGGAAATAAAAGAGTTTAATGAACATATTATTGAGCTACAGTAATTTTATACTATCATAAGGTTGTAATATGGACACTAGGCTTAAAATTTATACTGATAAGTCACTTCTTGGTGTGGAAAAAACATGGTATCCAATGCTTTTTCCATTTTGGGGCAGTATCGATGAAGGGAATGATATCGATAATGGTAGGTTTAATGATTACTGTTCTGTTGGAAGTAAGTATTTTACTATTACATCTGAATTGGCTGATGCGGATATAGCACTTATACCATTTTGGTGGAAACCAGATTGGTGGAATAAAGAAGTACTAAAAAATCAAAATGAAGTAGCTGAGAAACTTGTATACCAGTGTAAGCGTCTTGGGAAGAAGATTTTAATTTTCTTTGGGACTGATTCAGTAGAAGATATTAGTGTCGAAAATTCAATAGTTTTTAGAAGCTCGTTTTATCGCTCTAAAAAAAAGTCTACTGAATTTGCAAAACCGGGTTGGTCGATTGATTTTCTAAAAACTTATTACAATAATAAATTAATCCTTAGAGCAAAAAGTAAAGTACCGACCATTGGGTATTGCGGATATGTTGATTATAATTTTCTAGATAAGAAAGTGGCGTTAGCTTATCATATAAAGGATATACTAATTAGTATAATTAAAGCTAATTCTATGGTAAAACCATGGGAAAAATTACGGGGAAGTGCGGTTAGAGCCTGCCTTAGAAGTAGGGTTGTAGATATGAAATATGTGTACAGAAGTTCATTTAGTGCTGATACACCTCTTAATAGAAGAATGGAGTATGCAAATAATATTATGAATACTGACTATACAATTGTCACAAGGGGTGGAGGTAATTTTTCATATAGATTATTTGAAGTTCTTAGTTGTGGAAGAATTCCTATTTTTGTTGATTCGGATACTCCTATTCCATTTGACAATATCGTGGATTGGAAAAAATATTTCGTTTGGGTAGATGAGAGGGATGTTAAATACATTCCAGATGTTGTAGACAATTTCCATAAAGCTATGAACAATGATGAATTTGTTGAGTTACAAAAGACGGAAAGAAAATTATATGAAGAATGGATTGCTCCACAAGGTTTTTTTAAAAATATTTGGAGATGTATAGTTCCACTTCTTTAAAAGTCCATAGGTAGCATTTATTTGAAAATAGTAAAATAAAAAGCCAGATGAGTACAAATATGCAGATGAAAGTTGGGTATATTAGGCAGGTGAATATTACATAAAAAAGATATCGAAGTAATGTGGAATGCAAACAACCCTACCATCAATAATTGTACAATTATGTTATATTGTATAACGGTTTCTAGAAGCTATTGGGATACTGTTGATTGAAAATAAACAACGAACGGAGCTGTAACTTATGACATTGATTAGTGATGACAAACCTCTTCTTACTATAATAACTGAAGTTAGAAATGGTGTTGATCATATTCAGCAAACGATAAATAGTGTAATCCATCAGGATTATGAAAATATTGAATATATTATAGTAGATGGTGTTTCAACAGATGGAACACTGGATATTATTGAAAGAAATAAAGAAAAAATATCCCTAATTATATCTGAACACGATGAAGGTATTTACGATGCTATGAACAAAGGCATTCGACAAGCAAAAGGTGATTTAATTGGTATAATTGCAAGTAATGATTGGTATAACCAAAACATTTTCGGTGAGATAATAAATCTCCATAAATTAAATAAGAATGCAATTATCTATGGTATAGCTAAATTATATGATAAAGAAGTTTTTAAGGCGGCTACTGCTATGTCGGCTGAAAGTTTAGATATTACAATGTTTCCTCATGCTACAGCATTTGTACCTCGTGAAGTATATGAGCAATATGGTATGTATGATACTTCTTATAAAATAGCAGCAGATTATGATGCGATGATACGATTCCATCGTGCTGGAGTACCGTTTGTGTTCTGTGACAAAGTGATAAGTAATGTACGATTAGGAGGAGTGAGTTCAACAAGTTTGGTTGGTCTTGAACATGAAAATATTAAGCTTAAGTATGGTTTCATAACGTTATTAGAAGAAAATATTATAAGAAAAGTGTTGAAAAAAATGTTTAATAATTTTGTACAATGGATAAGAGAACATTTTTAATAAATTATGATATGATTAAATATTAATTACCAATAGACAGACAATATTAAAGGTTTGGTGGCTGTCTTTTACTTTGAAGAAGAATCGATATAAGGATGGCTGGAAAGCAGTGGAATATTTTAAACGATTCATTGAAATTGTAATTGGTAAAATTGTATTCCTTTTTTACGCCACCATAGGTGTAATTATCGGTTATGGAATTTCTGTTGATACTAGGACAATCCTTGTTACCGGGATTCCTGGTTTCGGCGGGGGCCCATTTACGTTCTTACGTTTTTTACTGAATCAGCTCTCTAGGCACTATCATATTGTGTGCTCCTTCAAATCAGACGAATTAAACCCTGCTCTTGTTAATCTTTGTAAGGATCTTAATATAAAGATATATGAACGCCCAAATAATAATGGGATAAGGGATGTAGTTGCAATTACAAGATGCATTAAGGACGCCCATCCTTGTGTAACGATAGTAAATGTTGGAACCTTCGCAAATTGCTTCCATGTGCTTTCATTGCCAATACCAATTATTTATTATAGCCATTCAATTTGGCATCGCCCCCTGCCTTTGTGGGAAAGTATATTTTTGCCCTTTTTCCGCCTTTATGGGAATCATAAAATACTTACTGTTTCGAGCGCAGCAAAATATTCGATAGATAACGAATATTTTCCTGCAGCGCAATTTATATCACCTGTGAAATGGATTTACAATGGACTTGAAGATCGAGCTGGGAACATTGTGGAATATTCGAGTTCGGTTTTTACTATCGTGACCCTCGGTTCTGTTGTTTGGTATAAAAATCCTGAGCTTTGGGAACGAATTGCACGTCGTGTTGTCGCGAGTCTTCCTCGTGGTGCAATCCGCTTCTATTGGGCCGGGCAAGGTGAGCTGCTCTCCTCTTTAGCATTAAGAAACGATGATTCAGTGAAGTTTCTTGGCTTCCAGTCAGATCCCGACAATCTTTTGAAAAGCGCTAATGTATATTTTCAACCGAGCAAATTTGAGAGTTTCGGGCTAGGTGTATGTGAGGCTATGATGTTCGGTAAGCCAGTCGTAGCTTCTTGTGTCGGTGCATTGCCAGAGTTGATAACTGATGGTGTTGAAGGATTTCTTGTGTCGTTGGAAGAAGAAGAATTGATGATTTCGCTTCTTGTAAAACTGGCTCAGGATAGAGAGCTTTGTTCGCGAATGGGATTGGCTGCAAGAAAGCGTTACTTGAACAGTTTTACCGAAAAACACTGGCTGCTTGCTTTTGAGAAATTTATGAAGGAAAATTACGTAAGATAATCAAATAACCTATACTTCCTTAAAACCCTACGCATAAATGATACAGCCAGATTGGAGAAATCCATAATATGATAATATCTATCAAACCATTCGGCCGTCTGGGTAATCGCCTTTTCCTGTTCTCGCACTTGATCGCTTTCGCGGAGCGATACAACGTGAGAGTGCTCTCGCCGGCTCTTTCGGAATATCGAAATGATTTTCCTTTTTTCGCAGACCCCTCATGTGCATACGAGCCGGGTACTAATGCCTATGAGCCACATCGCATTTCCGTTCGTGCGCTGTATTTCAAAGCCGTGCTGGGTATCGTCCCGACGGTACGCTTCTGGGATGATCACGACATGGTTTTCGACGGGGAGGACTCGAACGATCCGCGAGTGAAACGGATGATCGAGTCACCCCGCGTCTTCTTCGAAGGTTGGAGATTCCGAAGCCACGAGACCATCCTGAAGATCATGCCTAGGATTCGCGAAGTGTTTGTGCCGCGCGAAGATGTTCGGCGGAGTGTTGATAAACGCAGTACGAGTGCCCGCGAGAGAGGCGATATCGTGGTTGGAGTCCATCTCCGCTGGGAAGACTACCGCGGTACACCGCTCTTCTTTCCTTTGCCCTCCTTCCTGGACCGCATGAAGGAGATCGCTGAGCTTTTACAGCCTGCCAAGACATCCTTTCTGATCGTTTCCCCTGAAAAACTGGATCAGGCCGACTTTCCCGCAGAATGCATCATCTGCTCGGGCGGCGGGGCGGTGCACGACCTGTACACTCTGGCCGCCTGCGACTACATCATGGGGCCGCCCAGCACCTTCTCGGGCTGGGCCTCTTTTTATGGCGGCAAGCCTCTTTTCGCTATGCGCGAAGATAGTCGCTTCGATGACCTTTCGACTGCTGAGACGATACGATGGTGAGAGGCCAATGAGCGATCCGACTGTCTACATCGTCCTGCCTGTGCACAATCGCCGAGCGGTGACGGGAGCCTTCTGCGACTGCCTTGCGCGGCAGAGTTACGCCGATTCCATCCTCGTCCTCGTCGACGACGGCTCGACCGACGGAACTGCGGAGCTCGTGGCCGGCTATCCCTTCCGCAAGGAGATCGTGCGCGGGGACGGGAACCTCTGGTGGGCGGGCGGCCTGCGGCGGGGCCTGGCCAGGATCGCGACCCTGAGTCCGCGGCCTGACGACCTGGTCTTCATGGTGAACGACGACACGAGCTTCGACGACGACTTCCTGGAGCGGGCGGTCCGGGAATTCGGCGCTTGCGAAGCACCCTCCATGCTCACCGTCCCGGTGCTCTTCCGCGACAGCGGGCGGAGGGCCGAGGGCGGCTTCGTCTGCGACTGGCCGCGCTTCCGCTTCCGCGATTACGGGAGTCACCCCGAGCGGATCGACTGTTCGAGCACGAGATGCCTCTTTCTCCGCTACGCCGACCTCGGCCGGGCGGGGAACTTCAGGCCCGGCCTCCTGCCGCACTACCTGTCGGACCTGGAGTTCACCATCCGGGCGCGGCGCCGGGGGGTGGCCATCCTGCCCGCGCGGACCGTCGTTTGCTATTCCACGGAGTACAGCACCGGCATGCACCGTCTGCCGGCGGGAAGTTTCCGCTCGGTGCTCGCCTACATGCTCTCCCCGCGCTTCTCCGCCAATCCCGTCCATGTCTTCATGTTCATTCTCCTGGCCGCGCCAGCCCTGTGGAAGCCAGTCTGCTGGCTCAGGGCGCTCTACTCGGCCTCGGCATTTTTCTTCCGGGCCACGATCCTGAACCGCCTGGTTCCTCGAAAGTAGATAATAATTCAAGTTCTGGATAACACTGCCCTTAGCCTATCGCTGTTCAACGAGGATGTACGATGAAGACAGATACGCTAATTGCCAGATATAGAGAGATCTATGATAGTTGTCTAGCAAAAACCGAGCGGCAAAGATTCATTGTCTTCGAGCCGCTCGACCAGTCTGGCTGGGGGAATCGACTTCGTGGCTTGACCTTGTGTTTGCTCTTCGCTTTGGCGACGAGGCGGATACTGGTCGTTCACGATTTTCTCATCGAGGAGCATTTCTTGGCCCCCGAGGGCTGCTCCTGGAAATTCAAGAAATGGGCGGACTCTCTGGCTTCGATGCGAATCGAGCCAGACGTCATGGATCTGCATTTGTCGCCCTCTGACTGGAACCAGGAAGAATGGCTCTTATATGCCAGCGAATCCATGGATAGCCTCTATCCTTCTAAAATTGTATTCCTGCGGCAGAGTGTGGGATTTTTCGATCAATTGATCGCCAATCCCCATTATGGGGAGCTGTGGGAGTCGCTGGGATTGAATGTTCACTCGAAGATTGAGTGGCTGGGTTCGCTGATCAATGCCTTTTTGAACCGTCCTGCGCACAGATTGAGAAGAGAGTATGATAGCTTTATTCGGAAAATCCCGGTAGACGCAAATCGACCATTGGCTGTTATCCAGTTTCGCACCTTCTATGATGTGGGAGCTCCGCAGAAGAATCTAGTCGATTCTTTTACCGAAGGCGTTCGTCGGGAACTTGCGAAAATAAAATCTCGTGATATCCAGATTTTTGTCGCGACCGATGATTTCGCAGTTACAAAGGAAATCGGCCGCCGTCTTTCCGACGACGTGGGGAGCGTCATAGTCTCGCCGACGAAGGTCGTGCACACTGGCTCCCTTCATAATGGATGGGAATTGGTTCTTGAAAGAATGTTGGCCAAGATTTTTAATCGAAAATTCTCCTTTTTCGATTTTTGGGCTTGGCTGCCCGAATATTGGCGGCCACGCCCTCATACAGCGGTTCTAGCCGAATGGATGTTCTATGGAAAAGCGTCGATGGTTTTTAGCACCTTTACTTCCTATGTGGTTTATGCGATGGCGAGGACTGGCAATAATGCGGAATTATGCCGCTTCGATCCGGAAACCCGACTGATAGAAACCTTGAACGATGAAAAGTACTACTTCTGATACACGCCCGCGAGTCCTTCTGATCGCCCATAATCCCTTCGGCGGAGCTGGCATCGCGGCGTATCGCCTCTTCGAGTCCTTGCGTTCCTCCGGCTGGCCCGTCAGGTTCCTCGTCTTGGAGGGATCGCGGGATGGAACCAGAGCATGGGATGAAAATGAATCCGTTTCCCGGGGGACGGGCTGGTCGAGGAAATTCGGCAAGCTTATTCTTTTCATAAAGACAGCGAGGCGCCGCATCGCTGATTGGCTTTGGGTGGTATGGCAGATTCGGTTCTTGGCTGGAAAGACTGAGAGCTTTGAAATTCTGACCTTGAGGAACGGAAGGGATCGGGTCCACCGCCATCCCTGGTTTTACTGGGCCGAAGTAATCCATCTTCATTGGACCGCCGGATTTCTATCGTATTCCCAAGAATGGGATCGAAAGAAGTGGGTCGTCAGTCTTCACGATTGTTTTCCGTTTACGGCCGTGTGCCACTTCCCCGCGGACTGCCGAGGATTCGAATCCGGATGCCACAGCTGCCCCCAGCTTGCGGGAAGTCGCAATCGAGCATACTCCCGGTGGGCATTTCTCAGGAAAAAGAAGGGATACCCCGCCAATCCGAATATCCTGCTTCATGCCCCTTCGCAGTGGATCGCCGATGAAGCCTCGCGCTCCGAGCTCCTCGGCGCCATGCCGGCTTGGGTACTGCCCAATTTCGTGCCTACCAAGATTTTCAGATCCCGGGATATGACGGCGTCCAGGGATCTGCTCGACCTCCCGCGGGACAAGAAGCTGGCCCTGTTCGTCGCGGGCTATGTGGACAACGCCAGAAAGGGCTTTCGCTATTTGCGGGAGCTCGCGGAATCGATGACTGATCCGACCTGGGCCTTCCTTATAGTAGGGGGAGGTAGCATTTCGGTGTTACCTAGCAATTGCATGGCTTTGGGTTCCCTCTCGGACTTGAGACTGATGTCAGCGGTGTATTCCGCATCGGATGTTTTTATTTCAACAACCCTCCAAGATACTGTTCCGGCGACGGTAGTCGAAGCACAACTTTGCGGTACCCCCGTGATAGGCTTCGCGGTCGGCGGCCAGCCCGAGATGATCGAGCAGGGGCGCACCGGATGGCTTTATCCGAGTGTCTGCGTCGAAGGCCTAACCCGCGGCGTGGAATGGTTTGAAAATACTCGTCCGAGCCGGGACTATATCGAGCGATGGGCCCATTCCCGTTGGGACGAGGACGAGCTTCGCGCCCAATGGAGCGATTTCTACAGGGGGCTCTAATTGAATGTGCCGGTCTTGGTCATCGCATTCAACCGCCGTTCGACCTTGCAGGTTCTATTGGATCGTCTTCTTTCTGTGGGCGCATTCGATGTCTATTTCGCTATCGACGGTCCTCGCCCCGGGAGGCTGGATGACATCGAGAAGGTTGACGCGGTCAAATGTGCCATCCGAGAAGCCTTCAATCCCGATGACACACACCTGCTCATCCAATCGGAAAACCTAGGCATCAGGAAGGGGCCTCCCGCAGCTATCTCCTGGTTCTTCTCGCTTGTCGAGTCGGGCATTATACTAGAGGATGACTGCATCCCGGGCGATGATTTTTTTCCCTTTTCCCAATGGGCTTTGGAACGCTACAAGAGCGACGACAGAGTGAAGATGATAGCGGGTTTCAACCGCTTTGGTAGAATACCCAGCTCTAGGTCATTCCGATTTATTAAGTCGGCCATGATCTGGGGCTGGGCAACATGGAGAAGGGCCTGGTCCGACTACGATGCGGATTTTATCCGCTGGAGAACGACAGAAGATAGGCGCAGCCTCGATCTGTGGCTGGGCCCTTTCCCCGTTCGTGACTTTTGGCGAGAAGCGGTCGACATGGTAAGCCGAGGGCAGCTGGTGACCTGGGATGTCGCCTGGTGCTGGACCATCTTCAACCTGCGAGGCTTGGTGATTATGCCGGCCGTCAGCCTTATCCAAAACATCGGCTTCGGCGCAGATGCGACGAATACGAGTTCGGGCGGCATTGTTGACGAGCGAAGCTTTATCAGGCCTGGCAGTCTGCCATCCCCCTATCGAGAACCTAGGAGCACGAAGCCAGATACTTATCTCCAAAGAAGGATCGATAGAAAGGAATTCTGGCGATCTGACGATCTTTTAGTTACGTATTTTAAAAGGCGGTTCAGATCGTTTCTAATTTCGTTCAAATTGGGGGGATTCTTGCTGAGGTTTCACAACATAGTTAGGCGAATACGGAATAATCCTAATGCTAAAGTGTGAGGCTCGTTTGTGAATGTCGCTTTCCTCGCCAACTCCTTCCACCTCACAAAGACCCGGTCCGCGGACTTCTTCATCGCGCTGCTCCGCGACGCCTTCGGGACCGTGGACGTGATTCCCCACAAGGAAGCCTGGGCCGAGCTGCCGAAGCGCAAGCGCGACCTCATCGTGGTCTGGCAGCACCGCTACGACCCTGAAGAGCTCGAGGCCTTCGGGGCGGACCGCGTGGTCCTCGTGCCGATGTACGACGACACCCCCCTCGACGAGGCTTTCTGGGCGCGCTACCGGAAGTTCAAGGTCTTCTGCTTTTCCTCCACCCTCGAGCGTCTCCTCGTCTCCTACGGACTCCAGGCCTGGGGCTTGCGCTACTATCCCGACCCTGCGGACTTTCCCCGCGCCGACTGGTCGGGAGGCCTCCGCGGCTTCTTCTGGCCCCGCACGCGAGCGATAGACTGGCTTCTCGTGAAGGCGCTCTCGGGCGGCGCCTCCTTCGAGCGCATGCACCTGCACTGGACACCGGACGTGCACGGCGACCTCCCTCCTCCCGTCGGAGAGGCCGAGCTCTCCGCAGGGAACGTCGAGCTCTCCTCCTGGTTCCGCGACGCCGCGGAATACTGGGGCATCCTCGCAGCCTCGAACGTCTTCTTCGCCTCCCGCGTCGCGGAAGGCATCGGCATGTCCTTCCTCGAAGCCATGGCCATGGGACTCTGCGTCGTCGCCCCCCGAGCTCCCACCATGAGCGAGTACCTCGAGGACGGCGCCAACGGCCTCCTCTACGATCCGGCTTCTCCCGGGCCGCTCGACTTCTCGCGCGCAGCCGAGCTGGGACGGGCGGCGCGGGCCTCGTGCGATCGCGGCCGGATAGCCTGGATGGAAGGCCTGCCGCGGATAGCCGCCTTCTTCGAGGAGCCGGCGGCGGGCTATCGCCCGAGACTCCATCCCGCGATAGAGGCGAAGGGCAGGGCCACCGCGGTCGCGCGGCGGATATATAGAGCCCTAAAGCGCATTGTTCATGGGGCGGCTCGTGTGATAATTGATTTAAATGCACATTTGTAGTACAATGTAAACATGATTAGGTATCTAGAAGATATCGTGAAAAGAATAAAGAAAGGGCAGATTCCTAAAGAGGTCTTCGTTCATATCAATAATGCCTTTACGTCTATTGATATGACCAAGGATCTGAATCTCTTCGATATCAAAAAGATGAAGGAATCAGAAAAAAGGGATTATTATCGATTGCGAAAGGGAAAGTATCGAGCAATATTCTACATAGAGGATGATGATATCTATGTAGTCGCCCTTGATAAGAGAGAGGATGTGTACAAGAAATGGCAGTAATATCTGTCCGTTTGAGTAGTGAAGAGGAAAAGATAATGGAATACCTAGTCTCGTTTTACGACGAAGATAAATCTACCCTGATTAAACACTCGATAAAGGAGATGTACGAGGATCTTATGGATAGGAAGCTAATAGACGTTTTTGAATATAATGAGACAAAAAGAAAACCGAAGTTTACGAATTCGGATGACATATTGGAAATGGGAGATGGGCGTATTGAAAAGTCATCTCGCTGAGGATGCGAACAGGGAACGGCAACGCACGACACTCGGAGAATATTCTCGCATCGCCTTCCGCAAACTGTACAAAGCAGTACACCCCGGGCTAGTGGACATCTCCTTCCTGTATAGCGAGGTTCCCCGGTCTCCGGGAAGCATCCCCCGTCGGGTCTACCAGACCTGGAAAGAGCCGGCTCTCCCCTCGGTCCACGCCCTGGGCGTGAAGCGCTTCAGGCGCCTCAATCCCGACTGCTCCTTCGAATTCTTCGATGACGAGCGCATGGCGAGCTATATGCGCTCGAACTACGCCGGCCACCCCATTCTCGATGTCTTCGAGCGCATCACGGTTCCCGCCTCGAAGGCCGACGTCTGGCGCTACTGCATCCTCTACCGCGAGGGCGGCATCTACTGCGACATCGACAGCTCCCTCTCGATCCCCTTTCGCGAGCTCTTGAAGGACAATCCGGCCGAGCTCCTGTCCTTCGAGGGCAACCCCTGGACCGAGCTTCTGGCGGTCGGCTCCTACGCCGACCCTGCGCTGTTCCTGCCGCGCCCGCCAGACTCGGTGGTCCCGAAGCTCGAGCATCCGGACAATTCGGTCCTCAACTGGCTGCTCTGCTTCGAGAAGGGCCATCCCCTTCTGGCCGAGGTGATCGATCTCATCGTCAGGCACTTCCCCTTCTTCGATGGCAGGCAGTTCGAGAGCGTCTGGCAGGCGGTGGTCCATGCGACGGGTCCGCTCGCCTTCACCCAGGCCGTCTGGCGGTGGATGGAGAGGACGGGAAATCGCCCCGAGCAGCGCGGGATCGACTTCGGCGGGAAGGGCGTCTTCAAGATCCCCGGCTCGGGCGAGCGCTACGCGGTCTCTCCCCACTACATGCAGATGAAGCGCACGAGCCTCACCGGAAATTGACGTGGAGATCGCGTGAGACTCAAGAACCTGCCCTTCAAGCTCGAGAGCGAACTGTATCGTTCCTGCTACCGCCTGAGCGGTCGCAAGCCCCTGAGTGCCCCCTACCTGAGCGGGGACGGATTTCGCTCGCTCTGCTCGCATTTCTACGAGGGCGAGAGCCGCGAGCTCTTCGACCCCCTGGCCGTGCGGCCGGGCGAGCTCGTATTCTGCGAGGCCTGGCTTCTGCGCGAGTTCCTCGGAGGGCCTGCGCGCGAGATCGCGTGCCCCTTCTCCGCGATCAGCCACAACGGCGATCCCAATCTCGACTCTGCGATCCTCCCCCTTCTTCCTTCCCGACTGCACCGGCTGTTCTCGCAGAACGCCCTCGTCCGGGACGAGCGTGTCGTCCCCCTGCCCATAGGGCTGGAGAACCGGCGGCTCCATTACAACGGGGTAACCCGCGACTTCGACGCGCTCAGGCGAAGAAGGATCGAGAAGCGACCGCGGATCCTGAGCGCCTTCACGGTGGGTACCAACGCCGCAGTGAGGTCCCGCGCCCTCGAAGAGCTCTCCGCCGGCCCCTTCCACGACCGCGTTGAGCGGATGAACAGCCGCGCCTATCGAAACGTGGCTGCGGACTACATGTTCATCGCCTCGCCCCCCGGCAACGGCGTCGACTGCCACCGCACCTGGGAGGCCATGTACCTGCGATCGGTGCCCATCGTCCTGCGCTCGTCCTTGACCGAGCGCTTCGCGGAGCTCGGCCTGCCGCTCCTCCTGGTCGACTCCTACGCCGAGGTCTCGCGCCTGGACGAGGAAGCGCTTCGCTCGGCCTACGAGAAGCTCGCCCCGGCCTTCGCGAGCGAGACACTCTGGTTCGGCTATTGGGAGCGGACCATCCGCGCTCAGGCCGAAGGGAAGGATTGACCTCATGCGGATTCTCTACGACCACCAGGCCTTCGAGATGCAGCGCTTCGGCGGGGAGGGCGCCTGCGAGAAGACGTTCGAGGTCTATCGGAAAGCCGCGGGTGCGGCCTGATTCGCGAAAGCGCGGCGACGTTTCGGAACATCGGAGACAGCATGGGCAAGTACAGGGAAGCGGCCGTCGATGCGGCTTTCGGATTCTACAATCTATTCGCGCGCAGGCTGCCGGCCGCCGTATCGCTGCCGAAAGAGCCCTTCTCGGCCTTGGGCAAGTTCTTCGACGCGGCCTGGGTGCTCACCATCCCGCGCAATACCGAGCGCCAGGACTTCATGCGCCGTCAGCTCGACGGCCTCGACTTCGAGTTCTTCACGGGCGTCGACGGATCGAGCCTGGGGCCCGAGGACACTCGCGTAAACCGAGCCGCGGCCGCGGCCCGCTACGGCCGGCCGCTCAAGAACAACGAGTTCGCCTGCACCCTTTCGCATTTGGTCATGCTGCAGACCATGCTCGACCGCGGCCTTGAGCGCCTCCTCATCTTCGAGGACGACGCCGTGTTCCTCCGGCGCAACGCCCCTTGGGTCGCCTATTGCCTGGAGCGCCTGCCCGAGGACTGGGAGCTCTTCTACCTGGGCTACCGCGACGGCGAGCTGCGCGGCTTCCAGCGCGAGCTCCAGGAGCTCCTCGGACGGCGCCGGCACCCCGGCGAGGTGGTATCGCGCGCGGTGGGGCGGGGCCTCCGGACCGCCGCCGGTCACGACTACACCCACGCCTACGCCGTCACGGCCGAGGGCGCGCGCAAGCTGCTCGACGGCGCCTATCCCGTCGAGTACACCGCCGACGGCTGGCTCGAGCGCAAGGTGCTGGAGAAGCGGATCGCGGCATATATAAGCATCCCTAAGCTCTTCATTCAGCAGGAGAGCCTCGGGTCGTCGATCCACAAAGCCTGATACAGAGTTCCACAAGACAAAGCGATGGTAGTTTTACTCCCCGCAGGCGGGCGCACCGGCAACCAGCTGTTCCAGACGGCGTACATCGCGAGTCTGGCGGGGCCAAAGGAGTTCTTCCTGACCCGCGGCTTCGGCGCGACACGGCGTCTTCTGCGGGGGAGGTGGAAGCGCCGATGGCTGAACATCGACGCGAAGCTGCCCTGCTGGATCATCGAACGGATCGTCGAACCGCTCTGCTGGCATCTTCTGGTCAGGACGGGCCTGGTTTCTTCCATAATTGAGCGCCGGGGCGAGACCCTGGATGTCCGCAAAGGGATTATCCGCCGCGTCACCATCGTGAAGGGCTACTTCGAAACCGACGCGTCCATGGCGCTCCGCATACATGAAGACTTTCGCCTGAAGAACTGCTATGTCGCCTCGGCGCGAAGCGTCTTGGGAGAGATGCGGGAGGGCGCAACTCCGCTTTTCATACATCTTCGGCGCGGCGATTTTGCCAGCCTCGCGATCAAGGGCCACATCATCCAGCTTCCCGATTCCTATTACCGGCAGGCGGTTGAGCTCCTCAAGCGACACTTCGACGATCCCTTCTTCGTGATCGTAGGCGACGACCCGGCCTACGCCGAGGCCCTGTTCGCGGACCTGCCCAGAAAATACATTTCCCGTCTGTCCGTTCCCGAAGACCTGGCCCTCATGTCCCTCTGCTCGGGCGGGGTTCTCTCCAACTCAACCTTCGCCTGGTGGGGCGCCTTCATGGGGAAGAGTGGCGGCACCTACATCGCCCCGCGCTACTGGTCGGGCTGGCCCTGGGGCTCCTGGTATCCGGCGGGAATGAACACGGCTCTCGTTTCCGAGTACATCGAAGTGCGGGTCGTATGAAGGCGGTTGTGCGATACGGATTATCCTCAAGGAAGCAAGCGGGCACTGCCCAAAGGCCGCTTCGCCCACGACCTTTGCGCCTCTCTTCCGCCACTTCTCGTGTATCATTCGAATGAAGGATTGAACAGCCCGTGAACCTCGCGCGATGTGAGACCGAGTCACTGCCTAAGCGCACTTACTGTATGAAATAAACCGCGCTATATTTGTGCTACAGGTAGGGCGCCGATAAAATTCCTAGCCAGGCGCGAACTCCGCAGCGAATCCTCCAAGTTCCTTCAAGATTTGGAACCTGAAGATGAGGTGGTTTTGACGAATAAGGGGAAACCCGTGGCCATCATTTCCCCGGTAACCGAAGACAGCCTTGAAGATACCTTGAGCTCTTTGCGGCGTTCCCGCGCCATTAGGGTCCTGGGGAGAGTGCAGACACAGTCCGTCAGGGCGGGGACGGGTCGGCGATTAAAGCCCGATTCCAAACTGCATCTTACCTCGATGTGATGTCGCTTCTCCGATCGAGAATCACGCAGGCGAATCGTCCGAGAAGCCGGACCTCTACTACGGCAACAATGTGGCCGCGACGCTGACCCTCCTCGACGCCATGGTGGCCCACGGCGCTTCGTCTTCTCCTCTTCCTGCGCTACCTTCGGAGGGGCCCTGCGCCTTCGTCCTCACCGCCGTGCCAGAAATCTTCGCAACCGTAGATCGGATAACAATGTAGTGCGACCGATATCGAGGCTCCGAGAAGCCCGGCGACTGGCCTGGCGGCGGTGACGGCATTGCATCATTTCAGCAAGCCGATCTTGATGTATTTTTTCATAAGCTCATAGATGTCGCTCGTGTCTCCTTCTCTTCGAATTCCAATTGCGACTATTACCACTATGACTTCATCCTTTTCGACCTTATAAATAATCCTATAACGCTGTCCCGCCGCCTGAATCGAACGATAGTGTCTCAAGGGACCTTGCAATGGCTTCCCGAGTAAAAGAGGTTCTTCCTTCAAGGACTCTATTTTATTCAGTATCTGAATGCGAGTACGGCTATTTACTTCCTTTATATACAGTGCCGCGATTTGTGTAAGCTTGATTCTATGCATCCAAGCTCTTCTTGAACTCATTGAAGTCGACGAGCTCATCCTTGTCGATCTCTCGGATTCCCTTTTGCAGATCGGCATACAGCTTTTCATCGGACAGTATATCCAGGGTCTCGGCGATGCTTTCATAGGTTTCCCATTTGAGCAATGCGAAGACTTCCTTCCCATGGTTGGTGACGGTGATGGTGTCTTCAAAGGAAAGCTCATCTTCCAGGGAAGTTATTCTCTTGCGGGTTTCGGAAATTGACATCTGCTTGACCATTGCGTATCCTCTTTACGTTAAAATACATTATATTGTACAATAAGTCAATCGATTGTGTGCAATTTAAACCTGTCTGCTATATACAATATCGACTGCCTTCCCTAATTCTTTGGCGTTACGCCTGTCGCGTAGCGTGATCTTTTCTCAGGGATGAGGTTTTTCTCCCGATTTCTTGAGTAGCAAGAAGCAGGGGGAAAAGATAAGGAGAGCGGGAACAAAGGTTTGGCGACCTCCCGCTCTCCTGT
>Ga0307377_10000807_pt1 | contig 41576 bp, 37 predicted proteins | sample TR3MG_FD_202535 | JGI IMG/M metagenome (GOLD analysis project Ga0307377, IMG submission 202535) | Soil microbial communities from Risofladan, Vaasa, Finland - TR-3 | ecosystem: Environmental > Terrestrial > Soil > Coastal area > Acid sulfate soil | place: Finland: Risofladan, Vaasa | collected...
GACAAAAATGATTTTCAGCACTACTTAAAGTACAATGCACCAAAGGGTGCTAATGCAGAAGATTATATATCAGACTATCTTATAGACAACGAAGACCTATGGGTTGATGACATAGACCACAAGATAAACGAATCTGAATTCATCTTCGGACTTGGAATGGATAGTGGGGACTGGATAGACAAAGACCAAGACTCTGAATGGAGGTACGAATGTGACGAACTAAAAATAGGAGGACACTTATGAAAACAATTTTAAAAGCAGTACGAGTATAATAAAAATAAAAATAAAATTAAATAGATATGCCGAATCACGTATTCAATTTTATATCGGTTGAAGAAAAGTATGCCGATAAACTAGCAGAGATTGCTAAAGTAGGGCTGTGTAGATACTACAAGCCAATGCCAGAAGAACTAGTAGGAACAACAAGCCCTCAGAGAATGGGTAAGACAATATCTCAGGAGGAACATGACAGACTAACAGAAAAGTACGGTACTTCCGATTGGTACACATGGGCTAGTCGAGAGTGGGGAACTAAGTGGGGTTGTTATAAGACAAGCTATGAGGATGGTGGTTATACCTTTCAAACGGCTTGGTCTCCTCCGAATGAAGAAATCTTTCGAATGCTGATGGAAGATATACCTAGCTTCTATTATGAGTGGGAAGAAGAGCAGGGGTATGGTGCTATATGGAAGGCTGAAAACGGAGACTTCTACAGAGAAATGGAATGGGATCTTCCTGAGTGGAGTACTAAAAAATGGGATGAGCTCACAGGTGACATGCTTGATGAGTATAGAGAAAAAGTTTATGGATATGGTTATGTTACTCTTTTAAAAGAGGATTATAGTAACGGTCAGGGAAACTACAAGAGAGGATACTACCTAGACTATATATTAGAAGAGTTCTTGCACAAGGACTTTAGAATAGCAGTAGATAAACTAAAACAAAGACACAAGAAATGGGAAAGAAATAAATTTTTAGAATTATGAAGACAGTAATGATATTAGGATTGTTCACACTCATCATGGAAGTTCCCAAAATGGGAGAACAAGTAACTGCTACTATCTACCACGCAGTAGAAGAGCAGACAGATAGCACGCCATTTGTTACAGCAAGTGGCAAACACATCAACCCAAACAACCCCGCGGGGCATAGGTGGATCGCAGTATCTCGTGACCTTGAGCCATTGGGGTTTGTGTTTGGATGTAAGGTTATGATAACAGGTGCAGGCCAAATGAATGGAGTGTATACTGTACAGGACAGAATGAATAAGCGTTGGACTATGAGAATAGACTTCCTTGTAAACGAAAGTATGCGTGGGGGTAAATGGGAAAACGTAACAATACAACTATTAGATGCACAATAAAAATCCTTAGTTGTCGCTAATGTAGGCCGTTGTAATGCGTGAGTCAAAGTTGGAGTGCGCTAATAGATATTTGTACTCATAATCCAACAAATTACAACAAGACTGACAGCACGGAAAGACGGCTCCCTTCGGGGATTTTATTAACTTTAAATTTAATTATTATGGGATTAGACATGTATTTGACAAAAGAAACTTATGTCAAAAAATGGGATCATCAAACGCCTGAAGAAAGGCATGAAGTAAATGTTAAAAAAGGTGGAGAACTCCACCCATCAATCAAAACTGATAGAATATCTGGAGTGGTTGAAGAGGTTATGTATTGGAGAAAAGCAAACGCCATTCATGGTTGGTTTGTAAAAAACTGTCAAGACGGAATAGACCAATGTCAGAAAGCTTATGTAGAAATAGATAAACTGATAGAGCTAAAAAATCTATGCGAGCAAGTAGTAATCAACAAGACTCCAGAGTTATTAGCGCCAACACAGGGGTTCTTTTTTGGTTCAAGTGAGGTCGATGACTATTACTATGCCGACCTAGCAGACACAGTCAGGGTTTTAGAAGAGGAGATAAACAAAGAAGAAGATTGGTCTGTAAGTTACTATTATCAATCATCATGGTAGTTTTAGTAGCTTGCGAGGAAAGCCAAACAGTAACTAAAGCCCTTAGAAAACTTGGTCATGAAGCATATAGTTGCGATATACTTGACTGTAGTGGGGGGCATCCTGAGTGGCACATAAAAGGAGATGTAATATCTCATGCATATAATTATCAATATGATATGATGATTGCGTTTCCACCGTGCACTCATTTAGCTTCTAGTGGCGCAAGATGGTTCGAGCAAAAACAAAAAGACGGAAGACAACAACAAGGCATAGACTTTTTCATGAAGCTTATTAATGCTCCTATAGATAAAATAGCAGTAGAAAACCCTGTGGGTATAATGAGTTCTAAATACAGAAAGCCAAACCAAATAATTCAACCTTATGAGTTTGGTGATCCATATGAAAAAAGAACATGTCTTTGGCTAAAAAACCTACCTGATTTGAAAGCCACAAATGTTGTGACTCCTGAACCAAGAGTAAGGTTTGATAGTGGTAAAACAATGCCCGCTTGGTACTCTAAAGCTTGGGGAATGAGTAAACAGGAAAGGTCAAAGGTAAGAAGCAAAACTTTCCCAGGTATTGCTAATGCAATGGCAAAACAATGGACAATAATTTAAAATAAAAAACATGGAGATATGAATCTATTAACACAAAACAGTAAGTTAAAGAAAACAAGTAAAGCCCTCAATTTGAGGGTTTTTAATTTTGGAATACCTGCATACAAGTCAGCAAGCGGCAAGCTTACATGCCCTATGGCTGACGAGTGTGTCAAGTTCTGCTATGCAAAGAAAGGTGCGTACGTTTGGAGCAACGTGCAACCTGCATTTGAGAAGAGGTATCAACTAAGTAAGACGCTAGAGTTTATTGACGCTATGAATACTGAGATAGAAAAGAAACGCCCTGATTATGTAAGGGTACACGATAGTGGTGACTACTATTCCAGGAGTTATCTAGCCAAGTGGATAACAATTGCAAAGGCAAATCTAAATGTACGATTTTATAGCTACACAAACATGGTCGATATGATGTACAAGGCTGATCTTCCTGAGAACTATGATATAATATTTAGTGATTCAGGGAAACAAAAACATATGATAAATAAAGAAGTGGACAGACACACTAAAATATTTGATAGTAAGGAGAGTTTGAAAGATGCAGGATATGTAGATGCTTCAGACACAGACCTTTACGCAACTAAATGGTTCAACCAAACAAACAAGGTTGGGTTAGTTTTTCATTAAAAAAAAACAAATAAAAGTTGCATAATAAATAAATTATTATTATTTTTACAAACACAATTTAATTTAATCATCATGGGAAAATCAAAAGAAATGTTCAACCGAGAACGTGAACGACAATCAGAAACATTAGCATCATTTATTGACGATGAATACCAGGCTGCTGAGTATCATCACAACCAACAGCGCTTAGTATTGAATGAGATATTTACAGCGTGGGGTGAAATATTTGGAGGAGCTAAGGAAACTAAGTTTAATTTATCAAAATCTAAAAATGAAAAGAGGAATATTTAATCGTTACGTTGACTACGTTTGTAAAGAGACAGGCGTATCTAAAGAAAAGCTGTTTCAAAAAAACAGGTCAGCTAAATTTTCTACAGCAAGATTTCTATTGTATGCGCTTTGTTACCAAAGGCCTATGACTGTTGTTCAGATTGTTGATTTGATGGCAGAGAACGGCTATGAAATAGCACGAGCAGGTGTACAATACGGGATCGAGAAAATTCAAGAAGACAATGATGTAGATGCTAATGACTTTATTAGCAGAGGTGTCAATGAGTGTTCGTTAGAGGAAAGCTATGTTTGAACATAGTTTGGAAACCTTGTGGTACGAAGCCACTACAGAAAACAAAGCTGCGAATGTAAGCTCATCCTTTGAAGAGGCATACTTATATAAAGGTATAAGAATAGCTAAAAGAGATGATAAAATAAAAATATACAACACTCGCAAGGCAGGCATGAACTACAAGGAAATAACTGATGAACAATACTATGAGTTTCTCCAAAATGGATTTAAAAAAGGTGTTCAAATTGTGCTGCAAAACACATACAAAGAACAAATAGATAAAATAAACACAGAAATTCAAGGAGAAGTAAATAGTAGAAACAACAAAAAGCATTTCGAAGCTTTAAAAAATCGAAGAGAATTTTTAATTAATAAGTATAGTAATTTAAATAAGTAAAAATGGGAAACACAAAATCAACATTTAAAGAGCTTACCGCAATCAATGTAAAAGGTAAGGTAGAGAAAAAGGGAAGATTCGATTACTTGTCGTGGGCGTATGCCTGGGCAATCGTAAAAGACAAATACCCCGATGCAAACAGAACTGTGTATGAAAGCGAACACACAGGCCTAAACTATTTCACAGACGGCAACACGGCATATGTAAAGGTGGGTGTTACAATAAACGAAATAGAGCACATTGATTATCTTCCAATTATGGGGCACAACAATCAATCGCTAACAATGGATAAGGTAACTTCTTTTGCTGTAAACAAGACAATTCAGCGCAGCACAGTAAAGGCTATTGGTATGCACGGATTAGGTTTGTCTTTATGGGCAGGCGAAGACCTTGTAGATGTGAGTGAGACAGCTCCTGCAGTTACACCTAAAGAGAAAGACACACTAAAAAAGACACACGCTAATTGGAATAGTGTGGTTGACTATGTAAAGAGCAAGAGTAATGAACCTTTCTCCACCACTATCAAAACTATTGAGCAAAAGTACATAGTGCCTACGGCTCTCAAAAAAGAACTAGGAGCTTATGTCAAGTAGTATATTAGAGAAACTCAGAAACGATAGTGATTACTATGGCGAGTACGGAAAAAAGTACTTATCTAATTCGGATATTTATAGCTTGCTTAAAAATCCTAGAAAGTTTAGACAGAAAGAAAAAAGTCTACCCTTATTAGAGGGTAGCTATTTTCATACGGCCATGTTAGAGCCAGATAAGTTAGATAAATATAATGTAATGGATGTTTCTAGTAGATCCACCAAAGGTTTTAAAGAATACATCGATGACAACAATCTTGATCCATACGATGTACTACTTAATAAAGAGGTAGACAAGATTAACGTATTGGTTGACGCTATGAAGTCTAACTTTGAAATGTATACAGACATATATGCAGAAGGTAACGAGTACGAGAAACCCGCTATTGCTACTATCTTTGGTATGGAATGGAAAGGTAAGGCCGACATCGTTACAGATACTAAAGTAATTGACATCAAAACATCAGGTAATGTCGATAATTTTAAGTGGAGTGCTAACGACTACAACTACGACAGCCAGGCATATATATACGAACAGCTGTTCGGTAAACCTGTGGAGTTTTACATTATAGATAAAACTACATTGAAACTTAAGATAGCTAAGCCATCTTCTGATACTATACTGAGAGGCAGAGACAAGGTTTTGAAAGCTATTGAGGTATATAAGACGTTCTTTTCTGAAGACTCAGCAGAAGACATTACACAGTACATAGAGCGTGAAGAATTTTAAATTGTTCACACTAATAATTAAGGAGTCAGGTGTGCTGCTCCAACTCAGCACTCAAAATTAATACTATAAATATGTCAAAAGACAAAGTATTTGCAGATGGTTTTCTTTTCAAAAGAAGAGAGAACGCACCCGATTTTGTAATCGGAAACATAAGTGTAAAAGTAGATGAAGCTATTACATTTTTAAAAACCAATCAAAAGAATGGATGGGTAAACCTAAATGTACTTAACAGTCAATCAGGTAAACCATACATTGAATTGGATCAGTTTGTTCCTAAGAAAAGGGAAACAGAGCAAGCTGAGGAAGAGGCTGTTAAAGAGGATTTACCTTTCTAATTGTTGTTCATAACGAAGAGACGAGGGGTCTAGCACCCCTTTTCTTTTCTTTTCTATTATCTATGTTGAAAATGTCAATTATTTTCCTTAGATATGGCAAAATAAAAATTAAGTTAAATAAAATATATATATAGTATATAGCAAAATAAAATCGACATGGAAATAAATCAAGTCACTATATTTAGAAACATAAAAGACACCTCAACTCCTTTCTTCCGTGACCTCGAATCTATACTAGACAGGATAAAGGAAGGGAAGTCTAAAGAGTTAATCAAACAAATACGTTCCGAAAAGAACAAAGAGGTTCGCCAGGAGCTTAAAAAGAATTTACCCGCGATTTGTTTCTCAGGTATATTCAATAAAAGAAATGATGATAGCTTGATTGAGCACTCAGGGTTTATTTGTTTAGACTTTGATGGCTACAAGACCAAGAAAGATATGATGTCTGAAAAAGAGCGATTATCAAAAGACAGGTACGTTTATTCTTTATTTGTGTCTCCAAGTGGCAACGGATTAAAAGCTATTGTCAAAATACCTAAGGATCCACAGAACCATAAAAATTATTTCATGTCTTTAGATAAGTATTTCAATTCACAATACTTTGATAAGACAAGTAAAAACATATCAAGGGTTTGCTATGAGTCTTACGACCCTCTGATTCATGTAAATGTAAACTCACACCTTTGGACTAAGATAGAGGAGCAAGAGTTTAAGGTTGTAGATAAATATTCTTCACGACCTACAATACCCGTTACAGATGAAAACAAAATTGTTGACATATTAATGAGGTGGTGGACAAAGAAGTATGGGTTGGTTGAGGGAGAAAGAAACAACAATGTATACATACTCGCAGCAGCTTTTAATGATTATGGCGTGAACAAGTCTTTAGCTGAATACATTATGTCTCAGTTTGAGACACAGGGATTTAGTTTGGAAGAGATTAAGCAAACAATAAACTCAGCATATACTCAAACACAAAACTTTGGTTCAAAGTATTATGAAGATGAAGATAGAGTGAATCAAGTTAGAATGAAACTAAAAAGAGGTGTATCAAAAAAAGAAATCCGTTCTCAATTAGCTGACTCTCAAATTGAGGACGCTGTAATAGACTCTGTTATTATTTCAATAGAAGAAGACGAAAGCGAGAAAAGGTTTTGGAACAAGAGTGAAAAGGGAGTTATAACTATAATACATTATTTGTTTAGGCAGTTCCTGGAGGACCATGGCTTCTACAAGTTTGCTCCACAAGGAAGTAAGAACTTTATATTTGTTCGTGTTACAAATAATTTAATCGACCACACAACAGAAGAAGAGATTAAGGACTTTGTGCTTGGTTATCTGGAGGACCTAGATGATATGTCTGTTTATAATTACTTTGCAGACAAGACTAGGTTCTTTCGTGAAGAGTTTCTATCGTTACTTGGAACGGTTGATGTTTACTTTATTGAAGACGATAAAGACACGGCCTATCTGTATTATAGAAACTGTGCTGTTAAGGTCACAAAAGACAAGAAAACCACTATTGACTATCTTGATTTAGGTGGTTATGTTTGGAAGGATCAGGTTATTGATCGTGACTTTGAAATGTGCGAGTCTTTTAATTGTGACTACAAGACATTTATTTCAAACATTGCAGGAGACAATAAACAAACAATCAAGTCAATGCGAAGCACAATAGGATATATGTTACACGCATATAAAAATCTTTCATACTGCCCTGCTATTATTTTAAATGATGAAGTTATATCTGATGACCCTGAGGGAGGAACTGGTAAGGGATTGTTTATCAATGCTTTGTCTCAGATGAAAAAGCTTGTCGTCATAGATGGCAAGGCTTTTAATTTTGAGAAAAGCTTTGCTTATCAGCTTGTTTCAGCTGATACCCAGGTACTTTGCTTTGATGATGTCAAAAAGCATTTTGATTTTGAAAGACTGTTTAGTGTTGTTACTGAAGGACTTACGCTTGAAAAGAAAAACAAAGACGCAATCAAGATACCGTTCAGTAAGTCTCCAAAGGTTGCTATTACAACTAACTACGCAATAAAAGGCAGGGGTAATTCTTTTGAAAGAAGAAAGTGGGAGTTGGAGTTCAAGCAGTTCTATACCAAAGAATTTACACCTCTAGTAGAGTTTGGAAAACTTTTGTTTTCAGAATGGAATGAAGAAGAGTGGTGTGCGTTTGACAACTACATGGTTGAAAACCTTATGTTTTATTTGACAAATGGACTCATCAAAGCAAACTTCAAAAACCTTACAATTCGAAAGCTTTCTGCAGATACTTCTCACGAGTTTATAGAGTGGTGTGGCTTGATTGGAAATGACAATACAAATGAATCAATTAAATATGATGAAAAGATTTACAAAAACGATCTTTACATCGAGTTTATTGCAGACAATCCTGATTTTGCGCCTAAAGCAAAACGTACAATATCTCGTACAGAGTTTTATCGTTGGTTAAATTCATTTGCTTTATACAAGACAGGATTCAAGCCTGATGAAGGAAGAGACCTGAACGGAAGATGGATTATATTTTTAACCAAACAACAAATAGAAAAAATATCTAAACAATTTTTAGACGAACAAATACCATTTTAAAATGAAAACAGTAAATAGTTTATCGGGCGGAAAACTTGTAAGAACCGAGGATAACGAATGTGATAGTGGATACTGTGGATTATCATAATTTTAAATGGTGTATTGAAAACGATTTTCAAGTATACATAAAGCCAGAGGATAACATCGGTAATTGTAGAATAGCAATTAGAAAGGGAGGTATCTCTACAGATGGGAAGCCCTCAAAATATGATAAAGAAAAAGGCGTAACTTTGTATAGCAAAGAAACCGTAGGAGAAGTGGTGTATAAAAAACAAAACCACGCCATGGAAAAACTTCCCGAGGTTTATGCTTATCTAAGAAAACGCTATGGAAATGTATGATGAACATGATCAATTACATTTTGGGATGCTAAATTCCTATGACATAGTGATTTACAAAGTGCCTTTTTCCGAGCTTGCAATTACCGACACAAGCTTCTTTATCCACGACATAACAAAACCTATCACAATACATGTTATTGATGATTTGATTTCTTATTTCGAAGAAGAAGAAGATTATGAAAGATGTCAAGCATTAATGGAAATTAGACACAAATATGATACAATTTAGAGATTACCAAAAACAAATTATTGAGAAGTCAGTAGAAGTGCTTTCAAAGCATAGGTTCCTTTACCTGTCAATGGAAGTAAGAACAGGCAAGACACTTACCTCACTCGGATGCCTGAACAAAATGATGAGTGTGAACAATGTATTATTCATTACAAAGAAGAAGGCAATAGGCAGTATTGAAGCTGACTACAGTATGCTAAACCCTAGTTATAACATTTTTGTTATAAACTACGAAAGTCTACATAAGATTAAGCAAAGAGGTTGGGATGCTATTGTGTGTGATGAAGCGCACAGCATGGGAGCTTTCCCTAAACCCAATAAGAGAGCTAAGCAAGTCAAGTCTCTCATACTAACCAACAACCCATATGTAGTTTTGTTATCGGGAACACCAACACCTGAGTCGTTCAGTCAAATGTACCACCAGGTGTTTGGTATACCGAGCAATCCTTTCAACAATTATAGTACATTCTATAAGTTTGCGATAGAGCATGTGAATGTTACTCAAAGAAAAATCAATGGATTTATGATCAATGATTACAGCAATGCAAAAGAAACCGTATTGCATGAGATGCAACCATACATGATATCATACACACAAAAAGAAGCGGGTTTTGAAACCACAATACAAGAAAAGGTATTGCGTGTAGATGCACCTGACTTTATATACAAAATGTGTAGCGATCTCAAAAGAGACTTAGTTGTTGAGGGTGCAGATGAAGTAATACTTGCAGACACAAGTGTAAAGCTTATGCAGAAGCTTCACCAAATGTATAGTGGTACTGTAAAGTTTGAAAGCGGAAACTCAATGGTGTTAAGCACATTCAAAGCCGAATATATCAAGCGAACATTCAAGGGTAAAAAGATCGCAATCTTCTACAAGTTTAAAGAAGAATACAACGCACTAAAAGAAGTTTATGGAGAGCAAATTTGCAACACGTTAGAAGATTTTAACAACACAGATAAAAACATTGCGCTTCAAATAGTTAGCGGCAGAGAGGGTATATCCCTAAAAGAAGCAGATTGTCTTGTATATTACAATATTGACTTTAGCGCTACAAGCTATTGGCAATCAAGAGACAGAATGACAACTAAAAACAGACTAAAGAATAACGTCTATTGGGTGTTCACACGAAACGGTATAGAACCAGATATATACAAGGCCGTTACAAAGAAAAAAGACTACACACTTAGACACTTTAAAAAAGATTTATTAACTTTAATTTAAATATAATTTTTATGATTGAGATAATCATAACTGAGGAAGCAATTAAATATGCTAAACAAAAATTAAGTAAGGTCATATCTAAAGATAATTTAGATTTAAACAAGTTTGGATCTGAAAGGCATAGAATATTGGTTGGATATATTGGAGAAAAGATAATAATGGATTACCTCTCTCTGCAAAAAGACGTTGATGATTTTGATTTTGATTTGATGTCAAAAAAAAATAAAAGGCTAGAAGTAAAAACAATAAGTTGCAAGTTTAAACCTAAAGAAGATTATTGGTGTACAGTAAATTCACACGATTTAAATGGAGTTCATAAACAGAAAGCAGATTATTATATTTTTTTGAGAATAACAAATGATTTTTCAAAGGGTTGGATTTTAGGTTGGATATCTTGTGATGATTTCTTTAAAAAAGGAACATTTATATCTAAAGGAACTGACTTTGATAAGTTTAAATTTAAAAAAGCAAACGCAACTGTGCTTACAATAGGGGAGTTAAATAAATTTTAATGACAGAACAGCAAATACAAGCAAAAAGAATTAAGGAGCTAGAAGCCCAGGGATATTATGTTATTAAGTTGATTAAAACCAACAAAAACGGTATACCTGATTTAATAGCAATACCTCAAGACTCAGATGTCTTGTTTTCTGAGATTAAAAAACCTGCAGGCAAGGTGTCTGCAATACAACAATATAGAATTAAAGAACTTAAAGAACATGGAATTAAAACAGAAGTATACAGAGGAGGAGTTTGAATTAGATGAGTATTTTATCAAACAAATCAACAGATTTAAAAACGGAGTATCAGTAAGGATAGCAACCAAAATAGATGAGATGTTTGGCTTAGACCATACCAAGGGTAGAATGAAAAACATTGCGGGGCATGTAAACGACAGTAATGATAACCCTGTTTTCTTTTTAGTAGATTATTTTAGAGAAACAAGTGATTCGCCTATAGTGCTTATAGATATTAAGCAAATAGATGTGGATAAATATTTAGATTATATTAACCTTAATAAATACATTAAATGAAAATTAAACCCAATGGAAAGCTGAAAGGTGAAGATATATTAATTATGAAAGCTGTAGGAGCATCTACAGGAATTGAAGATTTTTATATAAGCAAAACCAGGAAAAGAGAATATGTTGACGCTAGAAGAATTGCTTATAAGATATTTAGAGTTGTGAAAGGTTATTCATATGCAAAAATTGGCTCTATGTTTAATAAAGACCATGCGACTGTGCTTTTTGGCGTTAATACTACAAATAGCCTGATGGATGTAGATCCAAAATTTAAAGAAAATTATTTAGAGTGTTTAGCTGCAGTCGGTGGGCTAGATGGTAGAAAAGCTAGGATTCGCGAAAAAATAAATGAATTAAAGAAAGAGTTATTAACATTAGAAAAACAAGAAGATTATGTATAATTATAATGATATTGATAAGATTTTAGATTTTAAATCTTGGTCAAACAGAAAAAAAATAGACGAGCTTTTGCGTATAGACTGCACTATGTACACAAACATGGGTACAGATAGCAATAAAACCGAGCGTGAAAACACAAAAAAACGATCAAGATTAATATACAGGGCTATTTCAAAGATTGATAAGGAAGTAGGTAAAAGTTTGATATATCACATGGATAGTTAATAACTTTTTATTGATTTCTTATTTATTATTCATAATTTTAAGAAACAATCAATGAATGGCTATCCAAAAAAACAACCACAATTCGATCAACTTCATCAATATTTTGATGAAGCAAATCAATTCATTGACTGACGATGTTTACGAATCCTTGATGGACGAAGATGATGACGCTCTAAGAGTTGCAATCAAAGAGCTACATCAAGTTCTAAGGGATACACAAAAACTAGCAGACGATGAAATATAGACCTCGATTAAGTGAAGAGGAGTATGCATTAATTACCAAACACCGAGCTCTTCAAAAAGAATGCGAAACCTCAGGTATCCCAATGGATGAAGTAAATCACTATTGGTATAAAGGTAAACACTTTTCTCTTCATGTAAAAAACAAAGGTGTATCTCCAGAAGAACTGAGAGACGACATCATTAAGGCGATGGACAAACACTCGCCTAAATACCACAAAATAAAGCGCAAGAAACTAAACAAAGGACACTTACTTGTAATTGATCCTGCTGATATTCACATCGGCAAGCTTTGCTCTGCCTTTGAAACAGGAGAAGAATACAATTCGCAAATTGCTGTAAAAAGAGTTAAGGAAGGTGTTGAAGGCATTTTAAATAAAGCTCAAGGATTTAATATAGATAAGATACTTTTTGTTGGAGGAAACGACATACTTCACGTTGATACACCTAAAAGAGCTACTACAGCAGGAACTCCACAGGATACAGATGGTATGTGGTATGAAAACTTTATGATAGCTAAAAAACTTTATGTTGATATACTTGAAATGCTGATTAGCGTAGCTGATGTGCACTTTGTCTACAATCCTAGTAATCACGATTATATGTCAGGATTTATGCTTTCTGACTCAATACAGTCTTGGTTTAGAAAATGCAAGAACATAACATTTGATTGTTCGATAGCGCACAGGAAAGCATTTAAGTATGACAAAAACCTTATCGGAACTACACATGGGGATGGGGCTAAGATTCCTGACTTGCCACTTATAATGGCCAATGAGTTTGCTCAAGAGTGGGCTGAAACAAAACACAGGTATGTGTACACTCACCATGTACACCACAAAACAAGCAAAGACTTTCATGGAATAACTGTAGAAAGCTTACGATCACCAAGCGGAACAGATTCCTGGCATCATCGTAATGGATACGGTATTGGTGGGGTTAAAGCTATTGAAGGCTTTATTCATTCAAAACAACACGGGCAAGTTGCTCGATTAACGCACATATTTTAATTATGAAGAAAATAAATTGGTTGGCCGTATTAGTATGGTCTATGATACTGACAATGTCAGCGGGAGTTTTATACGGAATGTTATTAGTTGGAATGGCATTTTAATGAACGCAGAAGAAAGAAAAAATCGACCTGTATTTACAGGCGTTATTAAGTATTTCCCAGATGCATTAATGGAAGTTTCAAGAGTTTCCTTACAAGGAAACAAACAACACCACCCTGATAAGCCATTGCATTGGGATCGTAATAAATCTAATGATGATTATGATGCTCTTGCTAGACATTTGATTGATGCAGGAACAATAGATAGTGATGGAATTCGTCATACCGCAAAAGTAGCGTGGCGTGCATTAGCATGTTTACAAAAAGAAATAGAAAATGAAAGATCACATTAAAAAACAAATACTTGAAGAGAAGTTAAAGAAAAAACCAAACTTCAAATTAATTAGAAAGCTTCAACAGCTTTTAGATAAACAAAAAGATTAAAGCTTGCCTTTTCCTAGTTTGCTAGATTTAATTATTTTAGACCCTTTCTTTTTTCCAACATCGTCTAAAGTTTTTCTTGTGTCTTTTTCTTCCTTAAACTTTTCAGGTTTAGCTTCCTTCATTTTCTTTATGTCTCTTAGAGCTCTTTCAGACATGTATCCAACTTCTGAGAATGGGATAGCGCCCGCTAAATGTAACGCATAAATAATAGCAGTATTCCCCACTTTTTCTTGCGCGCTTTTGCTAAGCTTTGTGGTTGATCCATAATAGTTTTTAAACTCTCCTGTTTGAGAAATTTTTATCATTTCTACTAACTGCTTTGCTTTTGTTCCTCCAATACCCAACACACCTAATTGCTCTAACATTCCTTTGTCGGTTTTTGCAAAAAACTTAAATGCATCTCCATCTTTTTCTCCGTCTTGAAATAATCCTATTAAAGAATTAGCTGAGTTTAAAACTTGATCATTGGTAATAGGTAGTGGATTGATTACATCATTTAATACGTTTCCAAGTCTACCTCTAACCTGATTTCTAATTCTTTTATCACCCTCTTCTCTAGCTATCATATCTTTTTCCCATTGAGGTCTCTTATCATCCTCGTCCTCACCAACAATAGATTGAGTGGCCTGTGCAAGCATAGACGATATTCCAAGTCCTAACAAATTAAACACAGCTGTCTCAACTCCTAATCCTGCTAAAGATTTGGCCGCTCTTTTCTTATCACCCGGAAGAGCTGTTGGATTGTTTATTAAAGTATTAATATCTGCGTACATTCTTGTTTTTTGATTTAATAGGAAATTTGCAAAAGGAAACGCTGTCTTTCTTATGAACTGAGTTGTAAAGTTTTGACTCGTAAACAACCCACCTTGAAGGTTTTGGTCAGAAGCATTTTGCTGTCTATCTACCTGTTGTTGAGCGAAGTTTAATGACTCCTGATTTAATGGCTTAGTCCAATCTATTTCGTTAGAAGGAACTCCTCTTTTTGCTTCTGATTCTATGTAATACGCTATAAAAGAAGCTCTTGCTGTTCCAACATCAGGTTTTACAAGAGTAGCATCTAAAATCTTTTTATTTGCGTTATCAAAACCCTTTACAATCTTGCCTCCTATTCCTCTAGTAACATTTTCAATTTTACTATCTACTGATTCTATGTCTGATTGAGACTGAACACCTCTATTTGCAATAGGCATTCCTGAATTGTTTATAGCATCATTTACTTCTTTTTGTGTAATTAACTGAACTCCTTTTAATGTGTTTACAACACCCGCATTTACTGCTGTATTGAAAATAGGAACCATTTGCTTTAACGGCTGAGTTAAACCTCCTAACGCCCTAACAACACCAAATGTAGCTATCTTATCCATAGCTTTTACAAGCATCTTATTCTCCCTTTGTTCTTTTTCGAACTGAGTTACACCTCTAATACTTGCTATATAATTATTTATTCTATCCTGAATAACCTCTCTTGAGTTTTCATTTGGCAAAACATCGTTATATGCATCGGAATCTCTAGCGCCTTGTATCTGTTGTATTGACGGAGCTGTATATACATCGGTCATTGCTGCCTTGTAATTTGTTAGGTTTTGTCTGTCAAATCCTAAATTAAGAACCCTTCCTTTTGGTAGTGTTTTGGGTTTGGTAGTTGGTTTAATTACTCCCGTTTCTTTGTCATAAACACCTCTTTTCTGCATATCTGGGTTAAACGCAGGTTCTGTAATATCTATAGGCTTGTCTTCAGCTTGAAGCTTCTGAACACTTCTAGGGGTATAGTTTATATCTTTTCCTAAGTTTCTGTTGTATATATTTAAAGATATATCTGCCAACGCTTCATACTCATTTGCCCAAACCTCAGTAATGTAATTTACACCTTCAAGGTTTACAGGATCAACTTTACTCTCTACATCGTTTATAGTTTCAGCGTCAGCTAATATCTTGTCATAAACCTCTTTTATTACCTCGCCCTTTTTTTGATTTGAAGGATCTTTGCTGTTAAGTAATCTTTCATATGTTTCTTTTACCAACCCTTTACTTGTTTCAAACTCAGCTTGTTGCTCTGCTTCAGTTCCAGGAGCAACCCTTCTAACCTCAGCTAAAATACCTCTTTCGATATCATTCTTTTCATCAAAGTATTTTCCTTCACGCATTTTCTTTTTATCAAAAGCTTTTGCATAGTCTTTTTCAACCACAGAGGCTTGTTTGTTGGCTTTGTTAGCTCCATTTACAAGGTCTGTAAAGCCCATTTCCTTCATAACTTTGTTGGCCTTTGCTTGTGATTTAAACATAAGGTCAAATACATTTGGAAGGGTAGCTATATATTTATTCCAAGTCCTTCCAAGCCAACTGCTTTTTTCTATAGATTTTATGCCGTCTTTTTTCAAGGTCTTCATTCCTTTATCACCCTTGTATTGGCTTAATATAGATTGCATACCGCCTGTAGACTGATTCATCTCAAAGTTTACAATCGCATCTAATACAGCCATTTTTTGAGAAGTATTAAACACACTTAAATCCATATTCAAAAAACCTCTAATCAAAGCTTTCTTTTCACCATCTAACTGCAAGTCTCCACTCTCAATACTTCCTTTAATATTAATCTTAGTGTTATTGAAGGCGTTATTTACAGCCTTATCAATTACTTCTGCGTTTTCTTTTTCAAAATCTGCTCTTTTTTCAGGAGTTGTTTCGTAGGTGTTTAAAACGTCTTTTATTTGTTCTAATGTAAGATCACCAGGATCTGTTCCTGTGAGCTCCTCAAACGACTCTTTTGCAAGCTGAAAGTTCTTTTTGGCTTCGTTTTCTATTTCAGTTTTACTATACTGATCAATTTTTGCAACATCAAAAGGTTTGGCTACTTTGAGACCTCCTTTAGTTTTCTTTGTTTTTTGTAGACCATCTTTTACGGATTGTGCATTTTCAAGATACGCATCAATATCAGTTACAGTAGATGGGTTTACTTTTGCAAACTGCAATGCTGCATCAGACAATGTTGCTTCTTTGCCTTTAGCGCTTTTCTTTATGGCTTTTTGAATAACTTTTGCTTTTTTTACTTTTGCTTCGTACTCAGCATTGTTGGCTGCATTTTCTACATAGTCTATAACCTCTTGTACTTTTTTGGCGTTATTCAGGTTAACTGTAGAAACCTGCTTTATAAGTTGCTTAGCCTTATTCAGACTAATGTTGCCCATCTTCCTAACATTCTTTATAGACTCATATAAGGATTTTCTTCTAGTTGTTTGGTCTTTCTTTGCATCACGAGCAGCTTTTGCCTCGAGTTTTATTTGGTCTTTTAGAGCTGCGTACTCATCAACTTTTACAAACTTTTTATCCTTCTTTTTCTTTGCGTCTATTTGTCTTTTGGTTGGAGAAGGAATCTCTAATCCAAGCTTCTTGTTTAAATCCTGAACAACAGCTTCTCTTTCGCTATCATTCATTTGCTCATTAAACACCTGTGATCCCTCTAAATAGTTTAAAGCATTTTTTTGCTCTGATAATCTATTGTCCTTATCTCCTCTTCTCTTACCTCGTCCTCGAGTCTTTTCGATGATTCCATCCACAATAGAGTTAACTCTATCTGTGTTCACACTCATCTCTGTGTCTTGCTCTGTATCAGTTAAAGAATTGATTTCTGTCTGCGCCTCTTGGTCAGGAGTGGTTTGGACTTCGGTGTCAGTCTCTCTGGTAGACTCTCGTACTGTGCCGGGTACTCCTTCAACCACCTCTTCAGTATCTTGGGTTGTGTCTGCGCTAGTTTCCTCCATTGTGATTTGCTCCGTACTGGCATCTTGTTCTGTTTTAGATTCTACATTATTTTCTTTATCAATGATTGCCTGAGCTTCACTTACATCTCTCTGCTTAAGTGCTTTTATCTGCTCATCAACATCTGTAATTCTTTTATCAATATCTTCCTTTAGAGGTCCTTCTAAACCCTCTCTTTGTTGTGTTAGCTTTTCTCTTTGCGTCAAAAGATCTGCTGCCTCCTCTACGTTTTGAGACATTAGGATAGTTCCTTTTGTTTTGAGCTCGCCTGCCTGCATGTTATATATTTCATTATATGCATTGTAGGCTTGGTCTTTTGTAAGCTCTTTATTTAAAACCAACTCATTAAGAGTTCCTTGAAGATTATCTATATCTTTTCCTATAACTCTAACAAAGTCAGCTCTTCTGTTTCCACCAAGTAATTTTCTACCACCAAGACCAGAAGTTGCTCCAATAGTTAGAACGGCTGTTTCTAAAAGATCAGCTTTAGTGACGCTTTGGTTTAGAACTTCTCGGCCTATACTTTGATTTACTAAATAATTGATACCTCTTTCACTAAGCAAAACAGGTATTTCTTCTATACCTAATTCTTTTGCGCTTTCTTTAACGAACTCTAACCCTTTTTTCTTTAATTGCTCAGTTGTAAACTTCTTACCCTTTGTTGTTGCAAGATTTATGATTTCTTGCTTTACACCTTGCAGTCCTGTCAAAAGTTTTGTGTTTGATCCTGCTAATCCTGAAAATATACCATCTAAAGAAGCAATTGCATTCCCTGCGTTAATAGCTATATCTGTGGCCTCATCTTCAGACATTCCCGAAGCAACCAATTGGCTTCTAACATCCTCTACACTACCCGTAAGGCTACTTGCATATGAAGATATACCCATACCAAAAGCTCCTGCTCTAGGGCCCTTTAATCCCAATGCTTTAGTTGTCTTTCCCCCCGCTTTAATTAAGGCATAAAGATTTGTTATCATTTGAGTGGAACCTTGTAATAAAGATCCTGCTGTCCAATTTGCAACCTCTTCTGTTACGTCTTTTGACCTTACTATTATGTCGGATACCTCTTTTGGATTAAGTATGTCATTAACAAGTACATTTGTTTTTCCGTCAAATACTTGTCCATTTTTATCTACAATATATTCTTCTCCTTTGTATAATACAGGTTTTCCTTGCTGAAAGGTTCTTCTGCTTACGGGCGCTAACCCTCCCATATCTATATGATCAGCAGAATCTGAAAGCATTTCAGATAAACCTTTTAATATTCCCTTTTTTTCGTAACCTTTTTGATACAATCTTTGATCAAAAAACTCAGGTATAGATGCAAAAAAATCCGCGGCATAATTAGATATAGTGCTACCAACAACTTTCTCTATGGTCTTTAAACCAACGCTTGCTTCTTCTCCACCACCTTCTCTAACTGCATTGTAAAGCTCTCTTCTTACTTCTAAATCTCTATCTACTTCATATTTTTTATACTTAGGGAATAAATCTGCGACACCCTGCATCTCAATAGCTGTGTTCAAAAAAGACTCTTCTAGTCCTTTTCTTTGAGACTTTAGTTCTTTTATTTCGTTTGGATCTGTAGCAAGAGCTAACGCAGAATCAATTCTTGATAAATCTACTGTAACATCATTTAAAAGAGAGGCTTTATAGCTCTGTATTCTTTCGTACTGTTGCTTTTCTTTTTCATACTGATCGCCCTCATCACTTGTCATTAGTGTTTTGAAAAATCTATACCCCGCAGAATCCTTTCTTGTGTTGTTTTTTTTCCACTTTAAGTAATCTTCTTTGTTTACGTTGGCTGCTTGAAATATAGTTTCGTCAATTCCTCCCTCGTCCTGTTTTTCATCTTCTGTAAGCTGCGTTTCAGCTCGTTTTGAGTTTGTATAGCCAAAGCCTGTTTTTTGAAGTAATGGCTCATCTGTCTTTTTTTTGTAAAACTCAATTGCTTCGACCACTTCTTCTGGAAGCTCTGATGCTTTTTTAAAAACAAACTCTCCATTTTTATCTTTAACTCTATATGACTTTTCTTTATTAGCCATCATTTCTTGTTGCCAAGGCGGAAGCTCTGCCATTAAATTAAGATTTTCTGCTATCCCCATAAGAGGGCTATCTTCATTAGCCTCAATGTATCCAACTGAGTTTAGAAGCTCTAAGTTTTTGTTTCCTACAATTAATTGATTTTGAACTTCTTCTGAGTTTGGATCAAAAGTATCCTCCTCTTCTACAAGAACATTTTCTTCAGGTTGGTTTTCTGATAGTGTAAGTGTTCCGTCATTTACTAAATTGTAAAAGTCGTTTCCATACTTTTTTAACAACTCCTCTTGTTTGTAAGTATTTCCAACAGGAGTGGTAAATAAAGAGTTCTTATTTGCTAGTATTGGATTTAAAGAATCCGAAGAGCCAGGTTGTTCTTCCGTTTCTGTAGTAGATTCCGTAACTTCCACTTCCAAATCTGAATCTGAGGTGTCGCTTGGATTTTTTTTTTCATCTGAGCCAACTAAAACCAAAGTTCCGTCAGCAACCAAAGAATCAAACTGATCACCATACTTAGCTCTCAATTCATCTTCAGAATATGTATTTCCCGCAGGAGTTTTGTACTTATTCATATTATTGATTCATTTTATTCAGAAACGACTGAACTCCTCCCTGAAGTATCGAATCACCATCATCCGATGCGTTTCCAATATCCGAGATTGTTTCTTTTACTGTGATTCCTTCTGCGTCTATAGCGCTTATTATTAAATCGTTATCACTAGCTGTAACATCAAATCCTTGAGGTAATGACAATCCCATTGCATCATAAGAACTTCCTATTGCAGCTTCTACACCGCCTACTAAAACTGACATATCTTGACCTCCGTCTAACAACCCATAAGAAGCTGCATCAGCTTTATCAAAAGCATTTGTTAATTGAGTACTTAAACTTGTTTTACTTCCACCAAGATTATATTCACCTGAAAGAGTTACGTTTTTGGTTTGTTTATATTTTCTCTTTCTACTATCTACCCCTGGTTGAGATACGTCTTCAAATAGAGTGTTTCCTCGTTTTTTGAACTCGTCAAACCCTATATCTGAAGAAACACCACCCTTGTTAAAGAATTCGTAGTTGGCTTTCACAAAATCCTCTGCGTTACTTTGTTTAAATATATCTCTTCCTTTCGAGTCTGTGACTACCTCACCAAACTCAACAGGTATGATTTGACCTCCAAAGTCAAGAGTTACACCCGTAACTATTTCTTTTTCTTCAAACCCTCCTTTTCCGTCAGGAACAGAAACCGTTTTTACAGTTTCTTCAACCCCTGAATAAGCTAAGCCTGATAATCCAGAAAGCTCTTGAATCGCCAACTCCATATCCTGTCCTGTTTTTGCCCCCCTAAGGTTGTTAAGCGCAGCAATTGTTCTAGTTCCTTTATCAATATCACTTTGATTACCGCCTCTTTTTTGAGGGGTATTTTGATCAAACTCACTTCTTTTAGTTCCTTTAGATATTTTTCTTTGAAGCGCGTCTGCATAGCTTTTACGCAAATAACCCTGAGCTGCGTTTATTTGGTCTTCATCCATTTCAGGAACAATGGCATTATTTTCATTTGCTGCTGCTACTCTGACGTATTTTTTAACATTAACGGATTTTTCCTCCATGTTTTCATCAAGAACAGTTATCTCAATTGTTTCATTTTTATCTGCGTCACTCAGCATATCCCATTCGTTAAATGGCACATATTCTGTTGGTATACCATTATCTTTGCTAAGTATACTTGCGACTTGCTGTATTCCTGAAGAGTCAGCTGCTACAGCGTTATTAAGAATACTTGCTCGATCTGGGTTGTTTCTAAGATCAGTAATAACATTTCCAACCATTAGTCCTTCTGTTGCCATAACATCATATGTACTAGCTAAACCTTTTTTAGTAAAAGTCTCTGTTAAGCCACTAACATTAACTCTATCAGCACGACCATTCGCTTTGTGTTTTAAAGCAAGAACACTCATGTTGCTTTGACCTTTGATAGGAATTTTGTTTCCGTTTTCATCAACTTTTGGTCTATATGTGTGAGTTTTTGGATCTACTTCCATTTGGAAAAAGTCTATTTGACCCATTCCCCTTTCACTAAAGTTTATGTCTATACCTGATAATGTTCCAATAGCTGTTTGAATTTTCTGCATTGCAGATTCTAACTCTCCTGAAGTTGGCTTCACAAACTCACCTGTCGTGGGATCTGTATACCCTTGAGCTCTTTTCTTTGTTAGCTCAAGCTCTTCGTCGTAACTAGCTACGTTTTGAGCAAATATATCAAAGCTTTGTTTTCCGTTTTCAAAAAAGATTAAGTTTTCCTGAGGAGGAACTGATCCATTACGAACCAACCTCTCATTAATAAGCATTTGATCTTTGTACTTCGCTAAACCTTCTAAAACCTTTGCCTGAGCAGTTTCATCGGAAGGCATGTTTTCGTAAACCTTCAGTTCAGCTTCTCGAATTTGTTTAGCGGTAGTTTGCTTTAATTCAAGGCGTTGCTTGTCAATATTGGCTTTCCAATCCTGAACACCTTTAATACCTTTGTCAATAGCCGCTAACTTGCCTTCTAAAGGATTTTTTCCTATAAAACCTGCGGTAACCGCAGCCATTGTTGATTGTAATGCGTTACTCATATTTTATTTGTTATTGAGTTCCATCAAATTTAAAGTTTTTAAAAAGCTCACCTAAATCCAATGGGTTATCTAACGTTCCAAAAAGATTAGCAAGGTTGTTTGGATCTGCTAATTGTTGGTCTCCGCCAACACTTCCTGTGTTTTGAAAGTTTACTAAGTTTTTAGCTTGCTGCCCTAGGTTTTTTAATGAATCTCCTAATCCCGCACCAATAATTTGAGGTTCTTGACCTGGAAGTTGAAAATTAAAAGAAGGTTGATCGGGAGTAACCCCTACAGGCAAAGCACCTACATCAGATCCCGCTGCTGAAGCAAGACCACTCGTTGTTCCTGATTTAGCTACTTGTCTTAAATCCTTATTAGAAAGAACACCGTCTCCAAGCATTTTTAAGGCATCTGTCTTACTTGCTGCCTCTCCAGATCCTACTAAAGAATCTACAGCCCTGCCTTCTGCGCCCCCAAACGCTCCAGCTGCTGCTGACAAAGCACTTACTCCTGCATCAATAAAAGCTCCCGTAGAGGCTGCGCTTAATTGATCTGCTTCAGATCTTTTTGCTTTTGCTTCTAATCCTGCTGCTGCTGCTCTATCATCCATCAGAGCTGCTATTCGAGCTGCATCTGTTTCATCTGCTTGAGCTCTTTTCATGTCAATATTAAGCTTTTGCATAGCCATCTTGTCTGCAATTGCACCTGTTCCCACATCTTGAACTTGCTTTACTTTTCCTGCAGTTGCCGCAACGCCTCTTTGGTCTCCTTCTTGAGCTGCCTCAAGTAATTGAGATCCCTGTACGTTTGCTAATTGAAGTTGCTTGTCGTAAATGTCAGTAGTAGCCCTTATTGCATCATAAAAGTTTTGTTCTAATCGAGCAACAGATTCTTGCTGTAATTGTTCTTGTTTTATTTCGAGACGACCTGCCTCACGGGCTGCAACTTTTGCTGCATCTCCCGCCAAAAAACCTTTAGCTGCCGAACCGCCTACCGCTACTGTTGCTGCTGCTATTGTTGTAAATGCTGCCATATTATAATAATTTCATCATTTCTGCGTTATAAGCATCTGCTTTTATATATCCATTACCTTCATACACCTCTATTAAAGATTCGTGTTTTAGTAATGCATATCCATATTTGCATCCACTTAACTTTAGCGTGTGACTTAGTGTTTGAACTAAATACGACAACGCTTTTTTTCTTTTCTTCCTGTTTTTGTATTCTATGTTGGATATAATCCAATCGCACCAACCTACTTTTGAGTTAGTTACATACATAAAACCTGCGCAAACAGGTGTGTCTTTGTCGTAAACTATAAATCCGCCTTTGCCGTTATCTGGAAGAAAATCTTGGGGAACGGGTGTCCATCTCCAATCTTTCCACCACTTTAGCAAAATGGTTTCATAATCTTTATTATTTAATTTTCTTATAGTAAATTCCATTTGCGCAAAGATACAAAAAACTAAGGATTACTTTTGAAGACTTCTGAATCGACAGTAAATAGTTCTACTGCGTCTGTATTATTGTTTGTTATCTTGAACTCCATAAAGTATCCAGTTGCACCATAAGATTCAGCAACAGGGTCTTTTAACGCTAATATATAAGCTTGAACAGGCACTTGTTGACCTGGTGTTAATGCAGTTGGATTTACCACAATAGTCTTTCTGTCACTTGATATTTCAGTTATAGGCCCTATCTCTATGGGATCTGAAAAGTCATTTGGATTAGGTCCTACAAAATTACTATAATAAACATCGTCTCCAATTGAAATCATTGAAGTTACTTTTGAAGAAAACTCAATAGTTATTAGGTTTGGAGAAATGCCTGTTGAATTAAGGTTTCTACCGACACCCTGAGTTGATCTTAGGGATAGGTTTTTAGAACCTGTTATTCTTTTAATATACGCAAAGTAGCTACCTTCTTTTTCTACAAAATCAGTATTTGACATGAATCCTGCACCAAGATCTGTTGTCAAGTTAATATCCCATGAATCATCACTTTCAAGCTCAATGGTCTTGAAAACTTTTACAGTTGTAGGCTCTTGATTAAATACACCTGTAAGCGTAGATGGGTAGTTTACACCATAGTATTGATTTCTAACATCGCCTGTATTGTGTCTATAAAGATTACCACCCTTAAATGTATAAAGATACTGATTCATGGCCAATATAAAATCAGGGTAATAGCTGTAAAAAGAAGGCCACCCTTTTACAGATTCGCTGTATGTTAAAGTATAATTAAGTTCTGCTGCCATATGTTTTTTTTTAAGGGCCTACACAATTTTGTATACTGCTCACAACCCCTTGTGTTACTGTTATTACTTGATTGTTATCCATTATATAGTTTTGATCAGTTGCTCTGCTTACTCCATCATGATCTAAAAAGACAGGATTGTTAACTATTGGATAGGGATTTGTTTCATTTATAAATCTACCAAAATACAAGGTAGTATTTGTGGCCTGACAAATATTACCTGCGCCTATACCCCTAGCTTCAAATGAAGGCAAAGCAGCAGGACATCGAACATTTATACCCCAAGCAGTATCGGCACAGGGGCCTAATACTTGAATAGTTACAAGACCTGGTAGTCTGTTGGGTTTAGGAACGATTAACAAGTTATCCTGACTTTGTCCACCTCTAACATCATCTCCGCTATTTATAGTTACTGATTGAGGCGTTGGGCTTCCAGGCAACCAACCTGTTCCATCAAACCCATCGAAAAAAGCATAGTTGCTTGTGTTCGGAGTGTTAGGAACGCATGTATTTGTGGGGCTTCCTAATATTGTAAATGCATCTGCAACTCCACTTGTGGATTGTATGTTTCCATCATCAGGAGATGAAACTCTGTTGTAGAATACTCCGTCATAAAACACCCTAATCCCATCTGGTATACTAGCGGGATTAAAATATATTGAAATAGCTCCTGTATCATTTTCATCTGTACCTGCGTTAAATTGTAATTGATAAAGCCCTGTTGCACCCGAAGGAGGACTTATTGTTCCTCCACAAGGTATACCACATTGCTCACAAATAAACGAAGGTCCTAGTTCTCCATTTAATTGATACCTGTATGTATCATTGCTCTGATAGTATCCGTCTGCAGATTTTGTCAGTAAGTTGGCATCGTCATAAACAGCTGTTGCTGTTAAAAAATCTGATGAATCAATATATTTATTTAATAAACTCATAATTTAATTTTTAAGGACAGAAGAATATATTAGCATTCCACCCCGTTGCTTGATCATAATAAAAAGCATTATTGTTTCCGCTCTTCAAATACCAACCTGTAGGTATCTCTCTTAATGGGGAATCAATTGCTTTGCTTGTATATATTTTAGTTCCTGTTGATGGATTTCCTGCCTGTTGATTGAAACTATAGTAGTAAGAAATATAGTATGTCGGATAAGGAAATGTGTTTTTTGCATTACACGCTGCAGTACCCGACACAAATGGAACTACGTTATTGTTGTCTTTCCAATCTTCGCTAAAACAGCATCCGCTTGTTGAGCAACCCGTGCTACATCCATTTACTGATGCAGGAGCGATACCGAAAGTAAAAAATTGACATTGTGGTGTTCCTGACGTTAGGGATACTACCCCTGTAGCGCTTTGATCATATTCAAGAGCTAATCCCGAGGGATTACCACCTACGTTTGTGTAAGTCCACCATCCATCAGGAAGCTCAGTTCCTGTCAAATATTCAGACAGGTATAACCTATCGTTAAAATATGGGTGTGCTGGTGAATTGTTGGGTGTCTGAGCAAAAAAGTACTCAGTAGTAAATCCAATCGCATTATTTCCTATCGCATCACAAGTGCTAATTGCAGGACCCTCTTGAGTATATATAAATACTGAATATGATGGAGGGGGTGCGTTTTGTGTAACTGTAGCTGTAATAATCAACACCTTAGTCTCATCACAATATCCGTGAGTAAAGTCCTCGTTTGATGGATTATTAAAATCAGGATTGCCTGCCCATGAAAACACAGGAGCAGATGAAAAGCTGTAATTAGGCGCTAAAGTAACACTTGATGTGAATGTTGATACTGCACCTGGTACAGCTGTTTTAACAGTTCCTGAAGCATCACCTCCAATTGTGTATCCCGCTGCATCTCCTGTAATGTTGTTTTGAACCGTTAAAGTTATAGTAGTGCTTTCACATCCTGAAATATCAATACTCAAGACATTTGAAGATGCCCCTATTTCCATATATCCTATTCTATTTCCATCAGCCCCAAGTGCATAAAACCCTGCGCTAAGACTAGCTCCTGTTTGATTGTTTGAAACAATATCTCCAACCTCAGGGTATGTTAATAGTGGATTTCCGTCATGAGTGTATTCTGTCGTTCCTGTTAATTCATTACAGCATATTTCTGTTGCGCTTGGCTGAGAGTCTGTGCTTCCCAAAAATTCAGGCTCTGTTACTCCACAACCACATGAATTAAATGTAATATTTAAAGCTGCGGGAACTGAAGTAAATTCAGTAGCGGATATTACGGCAAAAGCCCCTGGCCCAATAACCTCGCTATCAGCAATTCCATCACAATCAAAGTAAGAAACCGTTTCGTTTCCTCCACCTGTGTTAGTTACTGTATATTGATTTGCAATTTCAGTACAATCAGCTGCAGATGAAACCTGTATAAATGTAACTGTATCTGTTTGTCCTGGAGCCTCGGCTTGAACTGAATAATGACAAGTATCCACACCTTCTCCAAAAGACTGAGCCAAAACAATATCTCCAACTTCCATAGGACCTGTTGCATATTCCGTGGAAGGAGTTAACCCTGAACCTGGAGCTAAACATTGTAGCAATTCAAAAGTTGCAGGGGGAGTGCAATCACAACATGCGTCTGTTGGACTTGAATCGTCATAACACAAAGTTATAGGAGTTGGCTCTCTTAAATCCCAAACCAAATACAAATAATCTTTAGCTGAAGTGTAGTTAAAAGATGCTTGATAGTTTTCAGGCCCTCCTGTTATTGGTGTAGCTGTATTAAGGAATGGCAGCAATGCAGGTATATCTACTTCGTTAAAGTTTGAATTTGAAGCAAAGTATTTAAACTTATCTGTGCTTGAATCAAACTCATACGTTTGCCCTGGATTTTGTCTACTTTCCATTATAACAGTTGCTCCTTCTGGTGGTAAAGCTCCAAATGAAGATTGACCTGTTGATTGACTAAATAATGAAACTCCGTCTTCTTCTAATACCACTACGTTTGTGCTATATGGACTCGTATCTACGCCAAGTTGCCACCTGTATCTTGTTGTTGTAGTAAGACTTGCATCTCCTGAAAAGTTTATAACAATTTCTTTTACCGTTATAGTTTCTGCTTGAGGACAATTGAAATCAATAACATATGTAGACTCCTCTAATGGAGTTATAACAACATTGGCATTTGTTGGGTTGTTTTGATTTTTTGTAAAAGTCACAAAACCTACTCCCGATACATCCTGATTTACAACCTCAATTCCATTGTACTCTATAGCTATATTTACTTGACCCGTAACATTGTAATCAAACTGAACATCTCCAATAATGGTTGTTAAGTTGACGGCAATTTCATAGGGGTTGAAAGTGCCTTGCAAGGACAACGTATATCCACAAACTCTTTCAATTGGCGGTTGTGGAATTACTGATGTGTTAGAACTTAAAACATATTCGTTCATGTATGGATCAAATCCACCCAACTTTTGAGTCTCAAAAGAAGATGTAAATAAATCCCTAAACCATGAGCGCATACCTACTTCAGATATTACTCCTAGCTGATCTGTTTTTGCGCTACCACCCTTAAGCTGTATTACAGAACTTCTTTTAGCATCTGTAAAGAAAACATCATATCCATATGATGTAAAGCTTTCAGGGTTATTACTAATTCCATACTCTTCTATTCTAGCCAATTGAGTTCCTAAAACCTCTGGAACAGAGGTAATTGCTCCACCTGCAGCTGCATCAGACAAAAGGTTTTTTCCAACTAAAACATAAGATATTTTATCCTCTTGCAGGGTAAGTATATCGGTTTGTCTAGCATGCATCTTTCTTATAGACCCGTAAGCTGTTTCTAGAGTTTTAAAGTTTGACAAAGCAAGATTAAACTGATTTAGCTTGTTTAAGTTTGTTTCTTGATTAAACACGCCACTATAAGTAATATCGGCAAATCTATTTGCTTGCTTATATTGTTCCTCAGATACTGAGGTAACTTTTTCTCCTAATTGTATATATGGCTTTGTTAGTCCTGACAAAACAAAGTTTTCTTCTACGCCATTGCCAAATGTGTAGCAATTAAAAAACGATAAATCAACCACAGCAGGCAAAGAAGCGCTTTGATCTTGATCAAAATCACCTGTTCCTGACATATGATATCCATTTTCAATATCAAATGTCTGATTGTTTTCATAATACAATTCATCATTTGCCTCTAATGGCTCTGTTTCAAAAACAGTTAAACTAGACGCTCTTTCAATTTGTATGTTTACGCCCGCATATGACCCCCTCTTGTCAGGTGAGCTACATTTAGGAGTACCTGGAGACCACCAAAAGAACAAGTTATTATTATTTGGTCTTCCATCTGCACTATTAGCATCTTGCCTTTGAAAACCAACATAGCTTTGTCCACCACTACCTCTAACAGAGTAATCTGCAAAACCTTTTATATCATCATATTGGTTTACTACATTTATAGTGTCATCACTTCCAGAAGTAATTCCACTTGTAAGGTCAATCCTGTCTCCTACAATAAAAGAATGTAAATTAGCATAGTCTGTGGAGGCAACAAAATTTTTATCATAAACATATTCTCTACTACCACACCTGCTTCCTCTACGTCTTCTTTTTGCGTCAAACTTTATATTAATCAAAGATCCCGCAGGAATATCTATATCTATAAATTCATCCCCTCCGCCTACAGCATCGGGATTTTCAAAAGAAACACTAACCGCAACGACAGGATAATTATCTCCACCACTACCTCTTCTTTCTACAAAAGAATTAGGAGGTTTGTTAGCCGCAAAATTAGAAGGCTTTAACCTCATGTATGTGCCTGTTGGCTGACCACATGTTCCTTCAATTACATCACCATCTGCATTTTTTTTACATAAAAAATCTTCAGCTTCAGATCCAAAACCTAAAACCTTAGTAGATGCGCAATTTAAAACAGGGCCATTGGTGTCTGATTTAATGTATAAAATAGAGTTGTCTTTTACTTTATCTCTATTATCTCCATCTAATAAGTAATATGCATCACCTGTCTCTTCTTCTCTGAAAAATATATTACTATAAATCGTTCGGTATAGCCCCTTTGATTCCTTTATAACAAACTTATATTTAGTTGCCCAATAAGGAGGGTAGCTATTCATTGTTACCCTAATGTTATTTTTTTCTATTGATTTATTACATGGAACAAATACGGTGTTATCTGTATCAACTAAAGCAGTTGATGATCTACCATATTCATCCATATATACAACTCCTACTTCATAATCTCTGTTGCTGTGTAAAGACTCTTTTGAAGAACTTTGAGAATATAAGCCTGTCGCACTTACGCATTGCAAATATTCATAAGCAATTACTTCTGGAACAACGGCAACAGGAGGTGTTACTGTTTGGTCAAATTCTTGAAATTTAATAGCAGGTAAAGTAAAGCTTATTTCTGTACTTCCCTGAGAAGCGCCAATCAATATTCCTTGAGGACTAGAGGTTAGACCAAAACCAACTTTTGAAAATCCGCTTTTAGCTACTGCGCCACAAACAAATACATCTGTAAGAGACGTTCCCTCGTCACCCGTTCCCGCAGGATTCCCTATACACGGGTTGTCTGCAATAGGAACAAACTCTTGTACAGCTGCTATAAACTCTGGGCTAATTGCCATTTCATAAACACTAGAATAATCTTGCTGTAAAACAAATAGAAAAGTTTCTACAAATTCATTTTCAGGCTCACTACCATCTGGATATGAGGGGTCTCCTGTGAATCCTGCGCTAATAAATGAAAAGTCAACACCTATTTGAGCGCCTTCTTCTAATATTATATTATCTCCTCCAAAATCAATAGTTGCGGTAGCGTTATTAACTGAGTTAGAACCATCTATGCTATATGTAAAATTAGATAAACTTCCTGTTATTTCATCAGCAGACAATGATTCACTAATTAACTCTAAGTCATAATCCAAGTAAATATCAGCTCCGTTCTCATTAACAATATCATATCCATCTACATAGTTTCCATACATAAGCCTATTACCCATAATGGTTTGTGCTTGTGCTTTTAAAGGAACGTTGTCATATAATCTAAGCAATTGCTCTTCGGGAAGAGTAGTATATATTTTTTTGTTTGTAAATGTAATAGACTGCTCAACATTGTCTAGCCATCCTTCATTTACTTTATTAAACCTCTCAATGACATTTACACTTTGACTTGTGCTAAATTTAAAAATTACGTCAATGTCTTTTACATTTCTTCCACCTGTTTCAAAATTAATTGAAACGCTATTGAAGATATTCCTCATACCCTCTTGATTGTAATTCGAATAATCAAAATTAAAAGGACCTGGGGTGAATGCATACTCACTAAATGGAGACATAGCGGAGTATTCTCCGTCCTCATATTGCCATCTATAAGCAAAGCTTATCAAAATTTCTTCCATGTAGTTTTCCCCTCCTCCGACTTTAAATTGTTGAATTGTAGGAGCGTTAAGTGGTGGCGCTAAAATAACGCCTATATCCTGTTCTGTAATTTGATCAACTGTCGTATTAACATCAGGCTGTAAATAACTTCTTGTTATGTTTATCTTTCTTGGTGGATTTAGATTATCTGTAAAAAACAATAAATCACCAATTAAATTTAAACCATTAATCAAATAATCCTTATCAAAGTTCAAAATTGATGTCGAAATAACATGGTATGTTAAGGCGAAATTTCTTACGTTGTATGATACAATCAAATCTACTTTTCCCGTAGATGAATTAAGATTGTTTTCGTCATGAATAAACCAATATATGGTTTCGTTTGCTCCATCTTCGTAAGCTCCAATGCATTTCGCTTGATTGCTTAGTTGTGCGTTTTGAAATAAAACTTGAACCAATAATTCATTACCCTTAGAGTTTTCTACAGCACCTATTTCCGTGCCTTCAGTTGACCCTAACCGAACATTTAAAGCATCAATGTATTCACCTTGTGGAACAAGGCGCTCATCAACGCTTTTATTCATGCGTCCTTGTATAAAATTCTTTTGAATCTTAGGCATATTACTTTATCCATTTATTTTGGCCCCTTAGATTCATTAATAATCGTCCAGGGTGTATATTACTCAATCTTAATTTTGCATTCCTTAAAAGGGCTGATTTTTCTTTTCTAACCCTATTTATAATAAACTCCTGAACACCTATTTTGCTGTTTAAGATTACGTACTTGATATAGGCGTATATAAATTCTTCAAATAATTTATTTACACTAATCTTTGAGGCATCGCCTTTTTCCATTCCATCAGAAACATATTCAAGAACGCATAGTTCATTTGCCATATCAGAGCTAAAATTAATAACTCCGCTCGCTTTATTTATTTTAAACGTAGGATTTTGATTTGCTGTTTCTGTGTTTAACCCATATCTTCCTCCAACAGGGTATTCAAAATACCAAAGTCCATTGTAAAAATATCCTTCTTGATTATTATAAGGACTTTGACTGTTTAAGTAAATACTTTTCTTTCCACCTGTAATTCTTTGTAAATCAACCGTTGATGTTGATGGTTTTAGTATATTTCCATCGTGATCAAATAAAATTCTACAATTGTTGTCTTGCAAATAAGCATCGCTCCAATTTGTTTGAATATTTTCTGTAAGTGGCATAAGCGTACCATTTTTATACAATGATAATCTCACCCAATTAACATAATCATGCGGAAGAACGTATCTTAGTGTGTCGCAAACCTCTAGCTCTAAAACCTTAATTTCCTTCATTGAATCATAGTTCAATTCTTGAATAGCTCTTTTTGCATGAAACAACACATTGTATCTTTCAACATTGTTTATCAATTTATCATTACCTACATACATGAGCATAAAATTGGTTACAATATCATCTAAAGTCATGTATTGATATGAACCCCAATTCTCATCCTCAGGAAGGTTTCCGTTGTTTTCGTAATATTGATACTCTGTTAAAAATGCCATAATTATTGTCCTTCTTGATTATTAGCTTCAGTTTCTTCTGCCTTTCCAAATTGCGCAACTATAGTATCTCTTATGGATACGCCTGCATACTGAAGGATTTTATTTATCAAATTCGTTTCGTCTGATTTTGGTAATTCAAAATCCTGATAGTCAGCAGCCGTTTCTTCAAACGAAGGCTCTCCTCCAGGCAACTGAACATATGTCCAATTGGGATCTTTTGGATACCTTATGTATTGACTAATAACCGTTCCTACCGTGTTAATGCTGTCTGGGTATACTGTAATGGTATTTCCATATAGAGATGCTGTAGCCCCACCCAATACGTAAGCAGGGTATAGTTTGCTTGGCTGAGTTAAGTGAGATGCGTTTAAATAGAATATCTTGTTTTGAGAAACTCTTTCAATTTCTCTCATTGCGCTATTTTTTACAATTGCATATTTATTTCCTAAATCCCATATTTGCGTTCCAACTAAAGCGGTTTGACTAATTACCTGCTGTACATACCCAAACTCTCCTGTGGTTAGGTTTGAAATAACATCTCCTGCTTGTACGCCTGAACTGGAAAAAGTGGCCGTGGTGTCTGTAAGTGTTGTAGACGCGGGAGGCGTTACTGAATCTACTAATCCTGAATCAACTAGGGTAGGATAGTAGTTTATCTTGTTAATCAAATAATAATCTTCAGGTAAGTCAAATAAATTTAATGAAGAATTGAACAAAGCTTTTGTTGATGAAAAACTATCTACAACCTCTTCTAATCCTTTTACAATATCTGCATAACCTGTTCCAGACTGTCTAACATTCTGCTTGACATTCCAACTATTATATTGATAAAAGTAATCTTCAAATAAATCTAGCTGAGCTTGTTTTGCATATAAGTTAAAATCATTAGGAGTGATATATCCAAAATTATTCTTATTTGCAATGGAAAGCACAGTAGCTCTGACTGTATTGATTAACGACATTCTGCTCTATTTTTCTTTGTACAAAGATACGAAAAAAAAAGAGGCCTCTTTTTTTTGAGGCCTCTTTGACTAATCTAATTTAGATTCTAATATTCTTAGGACTTCTAGCCCTTCATCGCTTTGCAAAAACGATGCTAAAATAAACAATGGATCTTCTCCATAAGGAACTGTCAACAACTTGTTTTTATTTCCTTTTAAGTTATAATAAACATCTTTTTTGTTTTTCAAAACAAGTAAACCTTCGCCAAAGAATTTAGAACACTTGTTCTGTAGTGAAAGTAATGGATCATTGATTGACTCCATAAACTCATCAGGGTATCTTTTCGCAAAAACCCTAACATCTCTTTTTAGTTCTGCTGAAGTCATTTTTTCAATATTCAATCCTATTACAACTCTTGCAATAGTTTCTAGCATCTCAACATCTAAATCTTTTGCCAACATCTGAGCATCTAGTGCCAAATCTAATTTTTCAACCTCAACAGAAGCATCAGCTTCCTTATCCACCTCTACAAACTCTTTTCCGTTTGCAGGATGAAAAGCTAAAAACTCTTGAAGTATTTGATTTTGCTTAGAAACTCTTAAGAATCCATCTTCAAAGATAATCGGTTCTAATATTACATTTCCGTCTTGCTCTTCTTCAAAAATACTTCTTTGATTTTTAGCATAACGAATTGCCCTATTAACTCCCGTGGATTCGTCAAAATATAATAGTGATTTTCTCTTGGTATGTCGAGAAGCAATTGTGTAGCTCAATGGAGCCTTTTCTTTAGTTAGTTTGTAGACCTTGTCTACAAATGTCTTATTACTTTTTTTCATTTTATTTAATTTAAATTTTATTAAAAGTAATAACTACCCTCGTCATTTCAACGAGGGTAACTACTACATATTATAATCTACCTCTTAATTAGTAAAGATGAAGAAGTTGTTAGCACCTAGAGTACATAAAGCTCTTTCAGACAAGAAGTTAACTTCCATCGCATCAAGATCCGATGTAGCTGCTCCTCCTGCAGAACCTGTAATCCACGTCTTATAACGTCTATCTTCAGTTTCACTCGCTCTATAACGAACATGCAAGAAAGGTCTCTTAGCGTTTTTACCTAACACTTGGTCATATACTGTTGTAGAACCTGCAGGTACTAATACCCCATTAATAGCTCCACCAACAATATCACCACGCATAGTTGGGTCATTAAGATACTTCCAGTCTGTTTTATAAAAGTCATAACCTCTACGGAATCCTGAGAAACCTAAATTTAAAGCCATTTCCTTGTCATTGTCAAATAGACCAAAAGAAGCTGCGTTAGAAGCTCCACCTGCTACGTAACCATTTAATCCAGCTAACATGTCATCAATGTCAAATCCAAATTCACGATTTACGAAAAGCACATTTTCTTCAATAGAACCTTGCTTATCTAATCTTTGTATGATAGCATCAAAGTCTGTAAGAGCTGTTGGGTTGCCACCGCTCCAAACATTTCCTCTTTCTTCAATTACATAGAACAATCCTTCAGAACCTTTGTTACCAACACCTGAAGCTACACCTTGAGCGATAGCCGCAACACCTGAATTGGCTTCGGCAGGAACTGCTTCGACCATTGCTGTTTCAAGATAGTCTTCGAATCTTAGTCTTGTTTCATGCTCTGATTTTAGATACCACAAGAATCCTGTAGCTCCGTTTTCAGTTGTAACTTCAATCCACCCAATCTGAGCCATGTCAGATCCACTAACTGCATAGTGGTCTTTGATGATGATTGGTGAATTTTCGAAAATAAAATCATCAGCTTCTAATTGCCCTTGCATACCGAAAGTTCCTTTTTGAAATTCAGAACCGTAGATAAACAATGAACATTGTACATTTATAGCCATTGACTGACCTGCTGCTTCATAATAAGCTACGTCAATTGTTCCTGCTGCTGTATCAACAGCAGTAACAAGTGCTTTGTTGCTGTTTGTAGAAGCCGCTGTGCTGTCAGATAACATAATTGTTTGTCCTACTCTAATAGCAATTGAACCTGTACCAGGTGCAAGTACATCATTAATTGTTAGAGTGGCTGTATCGGATCCCGCTGCTGCTCCCGACTCAACGTCTGTGTATTTAGTGTGTAATCTTCCTTGCTCTGCCCACTTAATAAGGTCAGAGTTAGAAGGCATTTCAGCGCCTACCATTCGTAAGAATGATGCTACTGTACGATTACCATAACGCTCGAATTCTTTTTCATAAGTATCTGGAAGATACTGATTCAAAAAGTCAAAGTTGGTAATGTAGTTTGTCTGTAATAAAACCTGTTCTGAACTTGGTTGTAAGTCAAACCCAGGTACTGCATTTACTGCCATAACTAATGTTTTTTAAATTTTTAAACTTATTTTTTTTTACTTCTAATTCTTAATCCTTTACCACTATCCTGAGACAAAGGTCTAGCCTTAAATCCTGTGTCGCCAATTGCTTGAGGCGTTTGCCTTATATTCATGTTGATGTTTTTACTCTTTCTCGAAACATCTCCAATAGCATCTGCCTTACCTTGCTCATAAAAATACTGAGCAAACTTTTGAGGATTTACCGCTGCACTTAGTGCAGAGTGCCACCCCTTAGCGTCACTTATTAATCCATCTTCGCCTAAAAATTTATTTACAAAACTATCTAGACTAAGCTGCTTAGACCTCATCTCTTGAGTATCCCCATATGCATACGATATTACTTTATCTCCTACATTGAACTCAAAACCTTTGAATTCGGAATCAAAAACTTTATCAGTTTGCTTTAAAAAATATTCATTCTTCTTTTGGTTCGCCTCTTGAGCGGTTTTGGATTGTTGTACGTAATTTCTGTAAGCTTGAAGTTCGCCTAAAGTCTCCTTAGAAACAGAATCCCCACTTGACTCAAGAGGGATACTATATGTTTCTTTAAGCTCATTTAGATGCTTTTTAGCTTTAGAAATTTCTCTTTTCTTAGCAATATTCTTTTTCTTGATATCTTTTGGCTCATCAAGTTCTTCGTCATACCCGAACTTGTCTTCCATTAAATACTGAATATCTTCAGCATCTAAATCAGATTCAGTCATAGAATAATACTCTCGCAGGAGCTGATCATCAGATAAACCTGAAAGGTCACGATTTGCTTTCACAAAATCTTCAAATCCTCTTCCTGTATTTTTTTTAAAATCCAAATATTTAGACACATCTTCAGGTAGTGGTTCGTTTTGCTCTTGTTGAGTAAACAAATCATCTACAGAAGATATATCTTTATTATATCTATTCTTAATATATGAAAGAACGTCTTCGTCTTTTATAGTTGAACTTTCAACTTCCGAGACAGACTCGGTATTTTGTTCTACAGTAGGCTCTACAGCCATTTCTGTAGCGGTATTTTCAACCTTTTCGGAGTTTTTGTTTTCTTCTTCGTGTTTTTTAAGTAGTTTCGCCTCTACTTCCTGTACAGATTTTTCCTCCAAAGGGGTTACTTCTTTAATTTTTAATTCCATTTTATTTAATTTTACGCAAAGTTAATATATAATTTGTTATAAAATTTAAGCCTATCTAGGCTCAAATTCTGCTAAGTCAAAACCATCTAAACTATCTTCGTTTGATTCAAAACTAAGAGCTGGCAAATTGTTTTTACGCTGCTCAATAAGCTTTGATTGTTCTGTATTTGCTTGAGATATTCTATTTGATTTTGCTGTTTCTCTTTGTGACTCTCTATCCCTAAGTGCTTTTGCTTCTGCTTCTTTTATTCCCATTTGCAAATTAAACTCTAATTGCATAAGCTCGGCCTTAATCGCAGCTTCTCCTTTCATCTTCTCTACAGAGAATTTAGCTTTAGCCTGCTCAATCTCCATTTGAGCTTGAGTCTCCATTTGAAGTTTTTGCATTGCTGTTTGTGCAGCCATTTGCTGAGACTGCATGTTGATTTGAGCTTGCTGTTGAGACTTAACCTGTTGAGCTTGTTGCTCCTTATCTTCTTTGGCTTTTCTTCTGACCTTAAGCATTTGATTAGCTAGCTTAATGTTTTTTATCTCACGAATATCAATAGCGTCTTCTAAATTAATGTCTTGTTTAGATAGTGCCATTTGAATATTTTGCTCAAGCTGAGCTCTTTGCTCTTCATCTGGAGCTATTTCAATAAATATCCCAAAGTCGCTTAAATATAGTTGAGATATTTCTTCAAGAATTCCAACATTAAATTTTCCAACCTGATTCACAAACTCTTCTCTAAAGTCAGAATACTCAATTAAATCTGCAATACGACTAGATAAAGCTGTGCATAATCTTTCACTCATTGCTAATCCCGCATCTAGTATATGACGAGTGGCTGTGTTGCTACTTAGTGCTGCTAGCTTCTGTAATCCAACTAACGAATAAGAATCAGGTGTTGCTCCGTCTCTTGCTTCATTTAAGCCCGTTACATCGCGAAGCATTGCCATATAGTGATTATATGTACCCACTAAACTCTGAATTTTTCCTTGACCAGAATTACTATTCAACTGCTGAATAGGAACTTTTGCATTATTGAAATCTCCATCTTGTGTAAATGATCTACCGATAACAGAACCTGTTTGGAAGAACATCCTTAATGCATCTTCAGGATTGTACGCTTGCCCTGTTCCTAAATCAACTTCATTTAATCCATCCGCATCAATAAACACTCCATCTGGAACGATCCTAGATATTACTTGTTGCATTTTTAGGTGAGTAATTTGAATCAAGTCTGCAAACGTAATCATACGCCTAACTAAAGATTCAACCGCTCCTTTATACATTCTTGGTGCGGAAGCAATATATTCAGGATAAACTTCCTGAGAAGCTGATGCAGGTCGAGCCATATTTTCAGACATTTGCCACTTAAGGAGTATGTTGGTTCCCATAACCATTACCCCCTCATACCAAACATCAATGGTCTTGCTAACTTTTTCAAAGTTCCCTTCCTCTTGCATTTCTACCGTTGGATTAAAAGTATCTTCTTTTTCAATAACTTTTTCTGCTCCAACCGCATTTGTTTTTTTCTTGTATGTAAATGTGTGCGTGGTCTTATAATTAAAGAACAACACAGTAGCGCTATCTTTGCTAAATAAACTATTATTATAATATTGAGATGTATTGTTATAGTCGTACCAACTTTGACTGTATTTGGATATTTCATTCATATCAGCTCTAGTTAGACTTGGATCTATTTTCTTAAGCTCAATAATAGGTAGTGTCTTTATTTCGCCCCAATAAAAACAATCTTTAAAATGAGGGTCTTCTGTATAACTATACACGACATTTGCAGGATCAACATATTCTATACCTATCCCCGAACCTGGCTTGAAGGAGTGCTTGCAAATAGAAAGCCCCAAAACCATTTGATCATAATACAATTGTTTTTGTAAATCATGATATCTATTTTCTGCAAGTACAGTATTTATTGCTTCTTCTTCTGCAATCTCTATGGCAGGCTTGTATTTAATCTGCATGTGCAAAGCTAGCTCCTCATCACTTTCAGGAACTTCATCTTCACTCATTCTGAATGTGTTAACACCCATCTGCTTTTGAACCTGTTTCATTATAGGTTTTGCCAACATATCCTTTTCAAGCTCTTCTTGATATTTGCTTCGCTTATCTAAAGACATTCCGTCCTGAGCATAAGCCTTGACCTTAAATATTCTGTCGGCCATTCCATTTACTACAATATCTACAAACTTAGGAATAATTGGAACGGGTGTCCAATCTAAATTAAGATAGCTAAGATCACCATCTATTGCTAATTCGTTTTTATACTTTTGAACTGATTGCTCTCCTCGAGCATATAGGCGCAGCCTATGGAAGTCAGCCCATTGATTATAGAATCGGCTTTGCCCCCCATCTTTTCTAAACCATTCATATTGTATGGCTTGACCTATTTGTAATCCAAACTCAAAACTGTCTTTTACCCTATCAGACACAAATTGACTTGGAAAACCCTGAGCGTTAATTGCTATTTTTACGTCCTCCATTTATCTTATAATTTGGCTAAAACCTCCCCTATTGTCATATCTTGCAAAGTTAAGTTTTATTTTTGATTTATTTTTAACGGGTTGATACAGGTGTCTCTGTATAGCCATAACGGCTAAACCTGAGCTAATAGATGCATCAAACTTAGTTCTATTATTAATATTGAACCTTGCCCAATCTTCTAAAGTTCTACTAAAATACATAGTTCCCATACTATCAGCATCTCTAAAATTTCCTAAAAAATCCAACCCAACATATTTTTCTATGTAAGATTCTATTGCAGCTGCATGCGCCTGCTTTACGTCTTCGCTAGAGTTTGGTATTCCCCCAAGCTCCTTTTCTGATTTAGATAGCTTTGTGTAAGATTTATCTGGCCTATTCATTGAATAACCTCTATACCCTCTGTTTTTGAAATGATACAACAACCTAGGTTTGTTGTTTTCAATAAGTATAGGCATGCCGTAAAACACACAAGCCATTAATACGTCTTCAAAAAATATTTCAGCCGTTTGAGGTCTAGCTATATATTCTAAAAAAAACTCATTAGCAGGGCCTTCATCCATGTGAAACTTTGTGATTCCATGCAAAGCTCCATTAGATCCTCCACCTCCAACCGTTCCTGATATATCGTAACTATCACACCCAAACGCTCCCATGTGTTCATTTCCAGGATATTTAAATCCTTGTTTCATTATAAATTTATTCTGAAGCTGTTTGTTAGGTGTCCATGTAATATAAAACCTACCCCTGTCATTCGGACTAAATATAACCTCTGTGTCTTTTATTCCATCTCTCCAGGAAAAAGAACCTCTAGTAATAAATTGATCTTTTATAAGAGATTCATTATAATCAATCTGTTGATATATCTTTTGAAGATTAAATAATGACTGCTTGCTTTCATCTCTGAATGCATGTGACTCAGAGCGGGGAAACTGACGGTAAAATTCATTTAATGCATCTGCATCATTTTTTAAACTTTCTACTTCATTTTCCCAATAATCAATAGCCCCTTGATTTATGTAATCACCATAAACATCTATAGTTTCTTGCTCTGGATTTCTGAATACAGGCATACCGTACCTATCAATAAACCCTTCCATATTCCATTCCATAGGAATAAATAAAGAATACAGTCCGCTTTTGGTTTGACCATTGGCGTTTCTATTATTTATATCTGAATCATAAAATAATTTTTTGAATGCATCTCCACCCTTTTCAAGTGAGTTTGATGTGCTTCCCATCATGCATTTTCCTATAACCTTACTACCTAAACGCAAACATGTTTTCGTAACACGCCAATTGTTTAATATGTTGCTTGGCCTTTCCCATTTACCTGATTCATCGTGCACAAGTAATTTAAGTTTCTCTCCATCATAACTATTGTCTCCTGTGTTCTTCCAGTCAATTGTGGTATCTAATCCCTCTACCAAATCTACCTCTTCATAATACATATTCTTTTTAGTAATCTTTGATGCAGGTACACGATAAGCTAATTCTGTTTTTGGCTTATCCATACCGTCTTGAACAGGTTTGAAAAAAAATGGATAATTGTTTGATATAGGAACTACCTTGTCTGTAAACATCTTCTTGGCATCTGCACCTGTTTTAGACAATATACCTATTCTAGCGTCTTTTGTTATGGTACCTATGTTTGCACATTCTTCACTTCCCATATACGAAAATCCTGAACGTCTTATCTTTAAATAACATACTCCAAAAGACCTGTTATCAGCTTTACATGCTTCCCAATACAAATAAAATATTCTATTAGCTTCTCTATAGTTTGGGTATCCGATATCAATTTTAGTCCATTGTAAATACATATAATGGGAGCCTGTTATATATGTTTCCACACCATTGTTATAGAACCAGAATCCATCTTCTCTTCTATCAAACTCTTGCTCTATATAATCAACCCATTTATCCTTAAGGCTAGACGGAGCTGCGTGCCAATTAAATATACTTTTAATTCTATATAGTTCTTTTGGGTATTCAAATCTTTCCCAATATTGTTCTTTTTTAGAAGAGTCTCTTTTATGTATTTTTTGAGGAGCTTTTGGTAGTGCTATTTTTAACCCATTAATAGAAACTATATTTTCAATTTGACCTGATTTTGAAATTATAACTACATCATGTTTTTCATCATAGCCATATTTCCACGATTTAGCTTTATTTTTTGTGCTAATCGTTGATTTAGGTATATAATTTTCAATTACCTCGTATAAATTATTTTGACCTTCTTTCTGCAAAACCTCTTAATGTATTATCTTTTTTCTTCTCTGTTCCCTCTTCCAACATTTCTTTTTCTGATTCAACTCTAGATAATATTTCAAATGCATCAAATATTGCTAACTTTTTAGTTGCAGCTGCATTTTTTAGTCTATCAGCTGCAAGCTCATCATTTGGATCAGGCTTGATTATATCTTCCTTTGCCACCTTAATTAACTGAGCTACAGCTTTATATCCTGCTTCTATTATCTGAAGTTTTAATTCTTTATTA
>Ga0307377_10000808_pt1 | contig 41539 bp, 39 predicted proteins | sample TR3MG_FD_202535 | JGI IMG/M metagenome (GOLD analysis project Ga0307377, IMG submission 202535) | Soil microbial communities from Risofladan, Vaasa, Finland - TR-3 | ecosystem: Environmental > Terrestrial > Soil > Coastal area > Acid sulfate soil | place: Finland: Risofladan, Vaasa | collected...
GGTGTAATGCTTGGTAATCAACAAAATTTTGAAAACCCCGATACGTTATCATGGACATATGTTACGAGAGTCTATTACAAGTCATTAAGTGGAGTTAATACCATCAGAACAGAATTTTCAAGCATAACATCAGGTACGGTTAGTGTTAAAGATGTTAGCATTGAGATAATTAGAGTATCATAAATTTAAATGAAATGAAAAAATATTTATTAGCATATCAAATAAATGGACAGGCAGTTGGTGTTGATATTCAAACATGGGATAATGCTGATTTGAATGGTAACTCAGCGTTTCAAATAATATTGTCTGGTACAAGTGTTCCAAGTGGTTATGTCGATATCAGTACAATTACTTATTGGGATAGCTTTGGTGGTATCGTTGCCAATGATTATGCGGTTATAAAATTTCAAATCAAAGATATTGTAGAATCACTTGGCTGGACGGGTTTAACGAACACCGAAAAAGATTTAGCGATTAAATACTACAGTTATCCCGACCCCACAACTGCTGTTATTTACTTAATGACAACCAAAGGCTGGTCACAACAACAAGCCGAGGGATTTGTGTTGCAATCATGGCACAAACACCATTTAAAAAATATTGAAGCATATACGCAGCGATGGAATTACGCCAAATTTACTGTCTTATCATATATTAGTAGATATGATGGCGAAGACCTGTTTAATACCGTTAAACCCCTGATTGATTTATATGTTGAAGTCGGAGTTATTGGTAGAGAATGGGGAGATAATAATGATGGTATTGTTGATTACATATATTCAACATATGGTTTTACGGGGCAAGGACTTGAAGAAAACGGATACACGTTGTTACAAGGTACGTGGGCAGATTTTAAAGCAGCACTGAATGACGTACTTATTTGGGGTATTTATAACATATATACTGATTTATAATGGCAAAACAGGAAACAAATTTTTTGGAAATATTATTTCGTAACCTATTAATTGGGACGACTATGTATGATGATGCTGGTACTGCATTACTAATTGACGAGTTAAATTATGACCCCGTTATTAAACACGTCTTTATTAAATCGGGTGCTGATACATATAAAATGAGATTGGATAAGAATTACGATTTCGAAATCAATGCCAATTTTAACAAACTCGTACCAAACAAAGAAAAGATTCACGGTAAACGTGATAGATAATCGTATTTAATTAAAACCGAAACAATGACAGAATTTTTTACAATATTATTCGGAGACTATTCATTTGCACAATTATTAGCATTTGTGGTTTTTTTCATAATTGGATACGTTATATATGGTTTAACTGAAACCAGTGGACGTGATAGACTTGGTACAAATACACCTAAAAAATGGAATTGGAAGTTCTGGTTTAACGATAACTGGCGCAGGTATTTAACCACAATATTATGTACATTTGTGCTTTTCAGATTTTATTCTGAATTAAGTGGACATCCATTTGGTAATTTTGATGCGGTTTCATTTGGTCTTATTGGTGATGGTGTAGCTGCAACAATAAAGAAAAGAATTAAAGGAATCGGTGCTGATAGAGAAAAATTAATGGCAGAAATGACAGACGAAGAAAAAGGATAATGGATTACAGCACATTTAATATTAACAACTTTTTCATAAAGAAAGACAGCACGCTTCCCGAATTGAAATATCCACTGACGCAACATACGATGGAGCAATACGATATCACTCCTGACATGTTGGAAAACGTTGGTGTGACATTCTCGATGCAGGAAGCCGACACAGGCATATATCGCATCGCCAACATTGCTGCAAATCTTGTTGTTAATAATAACAGACCTGAATATCCTGACGAGGTTCAGTACACACTCATGTACAGATTTAAATTACCACAGACGGCAAAGGCTGGAAGATATCTGGGTGAATTCAAACTCGATTTTTTAGGAAATGAGAATTGTGGTAAAATAACTTTACCTACTCAGAGTCAGATAAATATACAGATTTCTGATGGAATCACAAAAACTACTGTGGTTTAGTTGACAATTTAATTATTTTCATTATCTTTGTTGCATATCAAATAATTATGCAAGAAATAATTTTCGTGGTGCACTGCGAGAGAATTCGAAGAAGACAATGGTATTATCTTAGATTCCCAATTAACGACCAATTAATTCAGAGATTAAAAAATCTTCCAGAAGAAAGTCGTAAGTGGAATGCCAGTATGATATGTTGGGAAGTTAGTGTTGCATCACTATTTGCTTTAATTAAAAGATATAGGGATTCTAAAAAAATTCATTTCGATTTTGGAAATGAAGACAGTCGTAAAATCTTCATTGAGCAAATCAAGAAAGTCGAAATTGCTGAAGAGGAAAAGCGCAAATTCATTGCCGACCTCAATATCAAAAAAGAACATTGGGTCAGGTATAAGCAAGAACTGGAAAACACTTATGTGGATTACAGCGAGAAAATGCATGCGTTACTGAAAGAAGGTGTTAAACTATACCCCCATCAGATTGTCGCTGCGATGTTTATGAATGTCACACGTAACACGTTGATTTCCCATGAAATGGGTTTGGGTAAAACTCTTAGTGCCATTCTTTACGTTGAAATGAACGGTTTTGAAAAGGTTTTTGTCATCACACCGAATTCCCTGAAATTCAATTTTTATGGTGAAGTCCAGAAATTTACAAATAGCACCGCACATATCGTAAATTGGAAAAAGAATAGTTGTGGTATCGAAGAAGCTAAGTATGTTATTGTTAATTACGATTTCTTTAATCCCAAAAATACTAAAGACAAGAAATTCATTAGTAAATGGAAGAAATTAGGTGTTGATGTGATTGATATAGTTATTTGTGATGAAAGCAGTAAATTAAAAAATACCAAAGCCAATACTTATAAGAATTTCAAGAGTACGTTTAGAAAATCTTTATTTAGAAATGAAAAAATCAGTAAGATTTTCTTATCAGGAACACCTGCACCTAATAGAGCACATGAATTATATACTGTTCTGAATCAGATATCAGATGTTGATTTTGCCACAAAGAAATATTTTCAAGAATATTATTGTGGTATGACTCGTGATGGTGATGGTTGGGGTTATGTTGTGGATACGATGGCACAGAAACTCGAAGAACTTTATCATAAAATTGCCCCATTCACACATAGAAAGCGTAAATTCGAAGTTCTAACAGACCTTCCAGATAAAACGTATCAACGTATTATATTGGAAATGACTGATGACGAGCAGAGAATTTATGATGAAATCGAAGCAGGTGTTGCTAATGAGTTCGTTGAGAACCCCAATGGTAATCCGTTGACAATAATGATTAGATTAAGACAGTATCTTGCACTTGTTAAGGTACAACACGTTATCGAACTAATTGAAAACGTATTTGAAACTGGTGAAAAGGTTTTGGTGGTGGATTTTTTCAAAGACAGTCTATATCAGTTAAAAGAAAAACTTGGTGATGTCGTGGCATTACATACTGGTGACCAGAGTGTTGAAGAACGTGCTGAACTCGTGAAGACGTTCCAAGACCCTAATAGTGCAATTAAAGGATTTCTGGGTAGTATTCAGACTTGTAACTATGGACTTACTCTTACTGCTGCAAGTAAATTATTCATTATGACACTTCCGTATAGCGTAGGCGACTACGACCAAGTTAGCGATAGACTTCATCGTATAGGTCAGAAATCTGCTGTTAATATCTATGCATTAATATTCCCCGACACTATTGATGATTACGTATTCTCTGCAATTGAGAATAAACGTAAGGAAATTCTAAAGGTTATTGATAACGAAGATTATTCATCAAATGTGAGCGAATCGGTATTAAGTGAAGTAATTAAAAAAATTAAGGAGAAGCATGGGAAGCAGTTATAAATGGAGTATGAATCCGTTTCGAGATTTTTTATTCAGTTCGATACTGATGGGTACTGATATCACAAATAAAGAACATGAAGCCGACATTTATGTTGGTTTTGTCACAATTTTAGAGTATTTTGTGCCAAACAACGATGCCCAATATCTGGATTTTGAAATCGGAAATAAAGATAATTATTTTAAAGTTGTTGCAAAAAATGCAATAACAGCACTCTGGTTGTCAGGAGTTTTCCCTGATAATCCCAAACAGGTGTTGGAAACCAATGAATTTATATTTGAAAATCTAAAATATAAATTTAATGTCAAAACAAAGAAGTTAAGTTATAGACAAATAAGAAAATAGTATGGATAAACACAAGGTTTTAGGTGAAATCAAAGGATTTCTTGAGGGTTATAATAACGATATTAAGTATCTGGTAAATGTCGAAACCGACCCAAGAACCGATATTGCTGAATGTGTGATACATGAGCCGAAACAGAAACCGAGAATCGAAAATATCAGATATCTACCTTTCATGTATATGAAGGATTTATCGAGACTTGGTAGAGATTTATATCCAGACAAAGACGAATCATATATTGAAAGTAAGAGAATTAAGTATGGTATCAAAATCACTAAATTAAAAACTGGTAACCAGAAAAGATTACTTGATGGCTACTGCTATAAGTTAACAAGCCATAGGTGTTATAACGATATCGTTAATTATGTGCGAGACGGTGGAATCGACCCATATGAAAAACTAAGTGATGAAGACGGTAATTTTGTGCGAGACGAAAAAGGTAAACTCGTTTATAAAAATCGTGATATATTCCATTCTCCCCGTACCACTGAACAGTTCTTTATCTCAACACAATCAAGACTTTATAAAGGTTATGAACAATATAGGGATGTTCATCGTTTGACATTCGACATCGAGACAACTGCTTTACGTTATCAGATTGGCAGAATGTTTGCTATTGGTGTCAGGGACAATAGGGGGTTTGAGACCATATTAGAAGTCGATAAACTTAATGATGACGAAGCCGAAATCAGATTGATTCAGGATTTCTTTAATCTAATCGACTATATCAGACCTGCCGTTATTTTGGGACATAATTCCGAGACTTTTGACTTTGATTTCATCTTAGGCAGAGCAGGTATTCTTGAAATGGATTTAACTAAAGTTCCAAACGGACTTAAAGAAGGTATGTTGTTGAAAAGAAGAGGAAATACCAGTGTTAAGTACGGCAATACCACTGATAAATATACTGCCACTGAAATGTGGGGTTATTCTATTATCGACACAATCCATGCAGCGAAACGAACTGCTGCCGTTAACAGTGACTTGAAATCAACAGGTTTGAAATACGTTGCGAAATTCGAGAACTTTGCCAGAGAAAATCGAACCTATATTAAAGGTGAAGACAACGACATCGGCAGATACTATAACGAAAACAAGGTGTTTTTAATTAACGAGAAGAACGAATATGTTGAAATTCCCGATGAATATCAAGATGTTGCGAAGAATCTGTACCGACTTCAAGCCAATAAAGATACTATAACTGCCGACCAACATAAAGTATATAGAAATAAATTTCTTGACGAGAATAAATATTTTGTCACTTGGTATAAGGAAAATTGTATTGAGAAAAATCTCACAACGTTTATCGGTGGTAAGAAACTCGTGAAGCAGTACCTGCTTGATGACCTCTGGGAAACCGAACAGGTTGATGAACTCTATAACCAGTCATCATTCATGCTTGCCAAAATCGTTCCAACCACGTATCAACGTATCTGTACAATGGGTACTGCAAGTATCTGGAATCTTCTGCTTACCGCATGGAGTTATGAAAATGACTTGGCTATTCCGATTCCCGATAAATATATGAAGTTTGGTGGTGGTCTGGCAAGAACCTACAAAAAGGGATATAATACGAAACTTATCAAAATTGACTACGCCAGTCTTTATCCAATGATTCAATTAACCGATGATGTATTCCCGATATTCGATATCACTGGTGTTATGAAGAAATTCTTGTTGTACATGACAACTACTCGTAACATCTATAAGAAAATGGGTAGTGGTGCTAAATTGGATGTTGAAGAGGTTGGGTTATTGAAACAACTTGACCCTGAAGTACATGTTAGATATATTAATAATCTCTTGAGTTCCGAAGATGTTGCGATGTTCAAGGTTAAGCAATTACCTATTAAGATTCTAAACAACTCTCTTTATGGTGCGTTGGGTTCACATATTAGTTTTAACTGGTCTGATAACGTTTGTGCAGCAAGAATTACCAGTGTGGCACGTATTCAGTTGAGACATGCAATTTATTGGTTTTCACAATTCGGTTGTCTCGCATTACTTGCCGTAACTGATGGTGTTAACTTCAAAATACCTGACAGCACTAATATCAAGGTGAGTAATGAGGGAATAAGTGAGGGAACAACTGAGGGATTAATTGAAGAAATGTGGCAATACGGTGGAAAAACAGGTATAGGAGCACTCATTGAATTATTTAATGAAACCGAAATGCCGAAACCATATATGAGTGTTGATGATGATGGTGAAAGTGTTAGTTGTTTGAACCTTGCCAGAATTAATTATGCCACACTTTCACTGGTTGAAGATAAGAAGAGTGGTAAAATGAAAGAAAAAATCAAATTAACTGGTAACACAATTAAATCCAAAGTGATGCCAGAATATATTGAAGAGTTTATTGATAAAGGTCTTGAACTTATTCTTCATGGTAAAGGTAGGGAGTTCGTTGAGTATTATTATAGTTATGCGGAAGACATTAGATACATGCAAGTGCCGTTGAAGAAAATAGCAAGTAAAAGTAGAATGAAACAAACACTTGCCAATTATAAAAAGAGAGGTAAGGATAAGAATGGCAGGGAAAAGGGTAAACAAGCACATATGGAGTTACTGATTCGAAAACGTGAGAAACTCGCATTGGAACTTTTTGAAAAACACAAAATCGAATTGGGTTTCGATAATCCCGAAAAAGAACCGAAAAAAATTGATGATGTAATGAAAGCCGTCATCAATTACATGCCACCACCACCCGAATTAGATAGCACAGTATATTATGTAAATACTGGATATATGAAATCTCACGGTGACACCAAGGATGATGTTAAAGATAAGGAAACTGGTGAATTAAGATATGGTTCTACATTAATTAGTAGTGAAGATTTACAGGAAAACCCCAATATGACAGGCACATATAATTATGAAAAATATCTTGCTGCTTTTAATAAGAGAGTTGAGACGATTCTCGTGGGATTCGACCCAGAGGTTATAAAGAAAATACCAGTAAAAATTATTAAGAAGGGTGAAAATGCTGGTGATTTAAAGAAGGGTGAATTCAGTCCGTTAAAAAATGAATTAGAACTTAAAAGTTTCGACCTTGATGACTTCGATGAAAGTATGCATTTGGAAGAAATAGAGGTTGATTTCTGGAATAGAACAGGATATGACCCAAGACTGGTTTGGAACGGTTTTAAAATGCGTGACGACTACCGTGTTCATTACGAAATATATGAAAATGCCCTGAATTTCTTGAATAACAAAATGATTAAAACCAATAAACCATGCATCAAATCAATAAATGATAAATATCAAGACGGTGATTTGGTTCTGATTAAAGATGGTAGTGAATATCATGTCGGTGCATATAATGGGGTTTATTTACAGATTGTCAGAGACAACGTTGATATTCCCAAGAGTGAATTGGAATTGGAACTCGACAGAATCCAAGAAGAACATCAGAATAAAATCGAGTCATTGGAAGCCAGTGAGTTAACGACTAAAACTGATAGAGATATTTTTCTTGAAGCACAAGCTAAGAAACAATCAATGTATTTCAAGGAATTTAAACAGACTTTCAGTCTTGACTTAACATATACTATGGAGAAATTATTTACTGATATTCCTGAAGCAAAAGGAGCGTTTGAGATATTTGTAATAAATGCCGATAATGCTGTTGATGAAGAAGCAAGTGAATATTTGGATGTTGATGATGGTTCATATTAATATTAAGAAGTATTTATATGAAAACATGCCATCATGAAGTTAAAAAAGAAAGATTTACTCGAAATAATTGATAGTAATGGAGAGTTAATTGGGAATACCGATATACCCACAGTTGATGCTAATGCTGATACTCAAGCAAGTAATACCAGTGACTATAATCAGAAAATAGGTACTCAGCCATTCCGATATGATATGTTGGGTCGTTTCGGCTTTACATTGATGCCTTTTATGGAAGGCGTTGATAAACATCAGGGTCAGGCTGAATTGGAAAATGATTTAGTTGACCTGTTGAATGACAGATATGTTGAACTCCTTAGTCATTATTATAGAAATCCTCAAAAAGTCAAATCAGATTACCGAAAATATAGTGCCGATAAGGAAGTTGGTGAAGAAGCAACGAAACATAGTGTTATTTGGGCAGATAAAATCCTTAAAATACTTGAGAAACATTTCGGAAACGCATTTAATAATCTCGATGAAAGACTCAAAACCCTTGACGAGCAATTTCATGAAAATATTGCCGAAGGAAAAGTTGTTGAAGACAAAATGGTTGACCGAAAAGAAGATGAAATGTCAACTAAAACCGAGGACGGTGAGGTAAGGGAAAAGAAACTCGAAAAAATTGCTGGTCTAATTAATAAATTGGAGAAGAAGGATATTGATAAACTAATTAATTTATTGGAGAAGAAGAATGGCTAATCAAGAACTATATGATAAAACCTATAGGATACCCCCAGAGGTCTTAAAGGGTATCCAGACAGCCTTGGTATCCAATCCGCAAGGAGAAGGCGTAAAACGAGCTAAATTCATGCTTAAAAACGGTTCTATGACCTATCAAGCAATGAAGAGATTAAAGAATTTCTTCGATTACTTCAATCCACAGTCAGATGACCCGACCCAATTCAGTCTTGCAGGTGGTCAACCCATGAAAGCGTTCATTGAAACCACATTGAATCAAGACAGAGCAGGTGTTGCAAGGTCAAAAGAAGTCAGACGTGATATAACAGCAAATCCGAATTCAGAATTAAAACCATTTCAAGCACCAAGATTAAGTATAAACGAAGAAAAGAAAGAAAAAGCAAAAAATGCCGTTGCTGTTATCGTAAATAAAGACAATAAAATATTGTTATTAAAACGAGCAGATGGTAAAAAAATCTGGATGCCAAGCAAATGGGCACTTGTTGGTGGGGGAATTGAAAAAGGTGAGACCCCACAACAGGCATGTGAGAGAGAAATACTGGAAGAAACTGGTTTGGAAATCAAGAAATTCGTTCAGTCTTTTAGAATTGAAAGACATGCTGATAGCATTGAATATATTTTTGCTTGTAGATATGATGGTGACCCAACAGATATTACGCTTAACGAAGAAAATACAAATTACGGTTGGTATGACGTGAGTGAAATGGAATATCTTGATATTGTTCCACATTTAATCGAATATATTACTCTCGTGTTTAAAAAATACGAATAATTTGTATTTATAAGAAATAACAGAAAAATTAATAATAAATAAAATGGCAGAAGAAACCAGTAGATTGTTAGAAAATAGTGCAGAATTAAGAACCTGTTCGTTAGCAAAAAATAGTGCTGGATACACACCCGGAAAGGAATATCTTCCAACTACTCCAGACACAATTTCAGATGGTGATAACAGGGGAAGAGACCCTGAATCAGAAGGCGCAATAATTGGCACGCAAATCGATATCGAAACAAGGACTAAGCAGATGGCAAAGAATGCCGATGGTTATACGTATGGTAATGAGTACGGTCCGAGTCACGCAGACACTATTTCAGATGGTGATTGTAGAGGCAGAGACCCTGAATCAGAAGGCGGTTCAATTGGAACAAACAAAGATATTGACACACGGAATAAACAGATGGCAAAGAATGCCGATGGTTATACGTATGGTAATGAGTATTGTGCAGGTGTTGCTGATACGGTTGCTGATGGTGACGATAAAGGCAGAGAACCAGAAGTTGGTGAAGAAGCTGGAACTTGTATCGATTTCAATAATAGGAATCGTTTACTTGCAAAAAATGCTGGTCTTTACACAAAAGGTAATGAATATTGTGCAGGTAGTGGTAGAGTATAATGATAAATGAGGCTAAAATATTGTTCAATAATATCAAAAACTTTCGCAATCTCTTAACAGAAGGCGTTGGTCAGGATGCTATTAAGAAAGCGATTGAAAATCATGAATGGATTTATCTTTACTATAACGGTGATGATGAAGATGGTAAAAATGCAACTGGTTATCGAACGGTAAGACCTTATGTACTTGGCACAAATGCTGCTGGAAACACGGTTTTGAGAGCATGGCAAGACAATCCAAAAAATAGTTGGCATTTCAGTAACCGAAAGACACGTCCCGATAGTCAATATCATGATTATTGGAGTGATTCCGAGGGTGTGAAACCGGGCTGGCGAATGTTCAACTTGGATAAAATTTCAAAAGTATATCCAACAGGTAAGAAATTTAATGACGCAAATGGTCTACCTATGATACCTGCGGGATATCATGAAGGTAGTGATGACAACATGACCAGTGTTATTGCATATGTATCAACAAAAACCGAACCTGATTTTGATATGAAATATGATAAGGATGTTCAAACAGATATCATATCAAGAACAGACCGAGATAAAGCGAAATGGGATAGTATTAGAAGAGGAAATAAGAATGCGAAGAAAATCACTGCCGATGACGTGGTTAAATTACGTGATGTCGCAAGTCGTGTACAAAAAACCGCACATGGTAGTTATCTCGTTGTAATTGATGACCGAAATAATTTCCAATTGATGTTGGGGAAAGATAAGGATAAACAAAATATCCCAGACATCGCAATTGTTGGGTCATTACCTTATTTATATGACAGTCTTGTTAAACAAAATGCCCCTGCCGATGACAAATTCTTCAATGATATGAAAAACAAGACACAAACTGATTTAAGACTGAAAGCACAAGATACTGCAAATCAGCCTGAACCAGAAATAAAAGAAACAAAAACTCCAGAAATACCATATAAGAAAATGACTTTTTTCAAATAATGAAGTATTTATAAAAAAATATAAAATTTTATAATAATGGCAAAAAAACTTGACTTAAATAAATTAAGGGATGAAATCGATAAGGAGAAGCAGAGTCGAAACATGATTCCATCTAAATTAGGTGAAAGTGTTGGTAGAGGCGTGTCACCACGAGATGAATTCTTAACTGGATTATTGCAAGCCAGAGAAACTGGAAATGACACCCCTTCAACTACACTAATTAAAGTAGTTGAAAACAAGGTAGCTGAAAAACATGGTGGAATAAAAAAACATGTTATTAATGAAGCAGCACCAGTCCAACGTCCCACAACAGTTGACATGTCGCCTGAAAGGGATGAACAACTATTTGCTGACCTTGAGAAGAAAAGAAAAGCAACTCTTGCTGAAAGTATTCAGGCATTCACTGGTTCACAATCTGCTGCACCACCAGCACCTTCTGTAAATTATAACGGACAACAATTCTTGACATCAGCACCTGTTCTACCTGCTGGAGCACCAATGCAAATAAATGAAGCAGCACTGGTTGAGGGCGTAAAAAACGTTGTTAATGAATATCTCAGTGAGAATCTTGGTGTTGTATTTGAAGAAGCAATCAAGGGAACGATAATCGAAATGTATGCCGTGGAACGAATCAAAGAAGTCTTGAATGAAAACCGAGATTTAATTAAAACAGTGGTTATTGAAACCATTCGAGAGATTCAAGCAAAAAACAAAGCAAAGGCGCAATAATTATTGCGCTTTTTTTTACTACCCTTTCTGTATTTATGAATATAATATATTCGTAACATGACTTATGATGAATTCAAACAAAATTTCTTACCAGAATTCCTAAATATTAATTCCTATGCTGGTAGGATGAAATATGCTGATGAAAATCTTCAGAGAATCGGCAGTGGTACTGGAAGAGCAGTTTATGATATTGATGGTGAAAAGGTTTTGAAACTCGCAAAAAACGCCAAAGGTATTGCACAGAACGAAGCCGAAGCAGGTGCTGGATATTATCGTGATACCCAACATATAGTAACCATTGTTTTTGACAGTGAGGATAATAATAGTTGGTTGATTTCCGAGAAAGCGAAAAAGGTTAATGAGGCACGAATTAAAGAACTCACTGGTATCCCAAGCCTCAATGATTTATATTATTTTCTTAGAAATTTCAAAGAACAAAATAATGGTAGAAAAAAAATTATTCATCAAGACCAAGAACTCGTGGAATTTTTCTACGAAAACGAATTCGCACAAGACCTACAAAATTTCATAGCCAATTATAGTCAACATGCTGGTGACATGGGCAGACCAAGTACATATGGTGAAGTACTTCGAGACGGTCAACCGACAATTGTTCTAACAGATTACGGTTTGAATGATGAAGTATATGACAGCCATTATAATCGACAGAGAAAGCAGAGATATGGAATGCATGAACTCTTCAATTATGCAGACGGTAATGATGATATTCTTAGTGATGCTGGTGGTGGAATGGATATTAGACACGGTATGTGGGCACAAATGCCTTATAGTGTGGATGATGGTCAAGGTGTTATCAATGAAAACTTTATTAAATTTGTTTCAAATCATGACAAATATCCCAATAAGCCAGTAGCGGGTCTTCCTGTTCTTGCAGACCATTTTCAGAACTGTGTGAATAACATCAAAGAAACATTAAAACATGTTGAAAACAAAAAACAGTTTTATGGTAATTTATTGGAACTCCAGAACTATCTAATTAGACGAGGTTTTTATGACCGAGACCCATTAATGAGTGAAGAATATGTTATTAATGAAGACACTCCTTCTGTTGACCCCGATACGTTAAATGATAGAAATTATAGTGATAAACTGGCGACTGCGGTTGCAATTAAATTAAACCTAACATCACCAAAATATCTGGGTGGTGGAGGAAATGGGTTTGCATATGAGATTAATGATAATCTTATAATGAAACTAACCACAGATATTAGTGAAGCAGATGCTGCATCAAGACTAATGAGAGGTCAACCCAAAAACATATCAATAATTTTCAATCTATATAAAGTCGTTGATACCGAAACCGATAAAGCGGTTTTTGTCATAATGCAAGAAAATATCAACGATAAACCACTGGATAGACTTAGAAAACTTCAAGCCGATATTTCCACAATAAAACCAGATGGTTTGGATTATGAAGATATTATGGTAAATATAAAAAAACCAAAGAAGTTTAATCATAATGAATGGGTTGTGTGGGCGAAAAAAATATTAACTAATAATCCAGAATCTGGTGTTAGTCAACAAGAAAGACAAGCAGCATATGAATATCTTCTCGACATGTTCAAAATACGTCAGGAATTATTAGATTACCGCATCAAATCGACTGATTATATTGCGATTGCGAATCTTGGTTATAAAAATGGTGTGTTGAAATTTTTTGATGTTGGTGGTTATTATGGTGTCGGTGAACCAGAAATTGGTGATGAAGATATCATAAATTTACCTGAAAACCTTAGTGAAGAACAATTAAGTGAAGACTATCCCAGAGACCGTGCAGATGCAATTGCTGTTGAAATTGGGAAAAAACTTGGTGTCGAACCACAGTATATCGGACACGGATTATTTGGTGTTGCATACGATATTGGTGATAATAAAGTGTTAAAAATAACATCAGATAAAAGTGAGGCAGCAGAAAATCTTGGACTTATTGGAAAACCTCTGAAATATATTGCACAACCATATCGGGTATTTCAAGTCAATTCGGAAGTGAATGCTGATTTCCCAATAACATATGGTATTATTCTGGAGAAATTAAAAACAGACCAACCATATTTTAAACGTATGTATGATAGACTTGAATATGTCTTTAAAAATATTTTTAATATTGATTATAAAGAAGCACTTGAGGTATATCTATATGGTCATCAATTTGACCACGATATTGAAAAAAGCGAGGTTGACCACTATTTTAAAAAGAACAGTGAAGACGCAGAATTCTTTTTCAGTATTTTGAGAATTGCTGAAGAACTTGATAAGTATGGTGTGGAAAGTCTTGATTATTATAATGCTGAAAATCTTGGATACAAGAAAGACGGTGCAATTGGTTTCTTTGATGTGGGGTTCGGCAATGGATTTTTACAACCAACTGATGCGGAACAAATGGGTGTGAATGTTGCTGAAGACGGTAGTGCTAAATTCAGTACTGATAATGCGATAGCACAGGATGATTTTCCACCATATAATAGTAATGATACTTCTCCAATGATTAATAATGACTTGGATGCGAATGTTGCTTCCACAATGTATGAAGACCTTGAATATAACCATGTTGTTGGTGACGCTACTGAAGATAAATATATGTTAACTGAAAATGAGGGGGAAAAATATTATCGTGCTGTTGAGAAAAATATGGGTAAGACAATTGAGTTCGAACCAGAAGGTTTTTATGAAGCAATTGATGATGACGGCAATCCAATTTATCAATATGATACATTCTGGGAAAGTGATATAGCAGAAGTTGCTGCAAGTAAAACTATTGGTGGTGCTGTAATGGGATTATACTCAATGTTTAGGACAAATGGTAGAAATCCAGAAACATTCTATATTTATATGATTAATGAAAAACCCGATGTTGATATTTCTCATTGGGATATGGGTGATTTTTATCATTTAAAAGAGGTTAGATATCGTAGAGCGGTTCAGGGTAAATATATAGGTAAACTGATAATTACTGATGACATGAAAACAAAATTAAATGCTTTTTATAATATGAATTCATTAGAAGCATATGATGAACCCGATGATGAGACATATGAAATTGTGAAAAATACTGATTATGACCAATATATTGATAATGTTAAGGGTATGGTGCATGAAAGGAATAAATCATTTGGCACTGGTTCTAAAACAGTAAAGGTAAAAAGAAAATGTCAACTTGCTGGATTAGGTAATACCAGTGTTGCTTGTAATCAAGGTGATATAAATAATCTGGAATTCGGTTCAGTTAATGAGGAAGATTTGGAAATCAGGGAATATTTTAGTAGTCTTGTACCTAAAATAGATGAGGGAGAAATTATGACATTACAAGACCTACCTTTTAGAAAAGAAGTCGAACAACTTGGTGGTAAGATATTTAGCGTTGGTGGTGCTGTCCGTGACGAGTTTCTGGGTAAAGAATCTAAAGACTTAGATGTGCTGGTAACTGGTATTCCTATGGACAGTCTTGAACAACTACTTAAGAAATATGGTGGGGTAAATAATGTCGGTGCGAGTTTTGGTGTTTTGAAGTTCGTACCAAAGGGCAGTAAAGAAGAAATTGATATTGCGATTCCCCGTACTGAAGTACCAACTGGTGCTGGTGGTCATCAAGGTTTTGATGTGACTTCAGACCACGAATTACCAATTGAAAAAGATTTGGAACGCAGAGATTTTACAATTAATGCAATAGCCAAGGACATTGATGGGAACATAATTGACCCATATAATGGTCAGGAAGACCTGAAGAATAAAATTATTCGTATTGTTAATCCAAAAGCATTTAGTGATGACCCATTGAGGATGTTACGTGCAGTTCAGTTTGCCAGTCGTTTCGGTTTCACAATCGAACCCAAGACCATGCAAATGATAATTGATAATGCCAGTAAGATTACTGAGATTGCACCAGAAAGAATTTTAATTGAACTTGAAAAGATTGTTACAAAAGGCAATGCGTTAATTGGTGTTGAGCTACTGGCTTCAACTGGTTTGTTTAAGCAGATTTTCGGTAACGAAATCCAACCTTCTCAAATAGGTCGTAGAGACTTTACTGGTGTCAAAACAATGGCTGAATTATTATTCTTAATGATGAATGGTGTGGTTCAGAATCCCGCAGAATTCTATCTTAGTAGGTTTAGCACCGAAGACGCTAAAAGAGATAGAACATATAAAGAATTACAGGCATTGGATTTAGCATTCAACTCAGACTTACTTGACCAACAAATGAGTCCAGTTAAAGCAAGGTCAATTGCTCATAACATGTATACAACAGCATCACAGACACTCGAAAGTCAAGTCTTACCTGAAGCAATTGCTGTTGCTGCACAGGAATTGCTACAAGGTAAGTATCCGAAAACCGTCAATGAGTTGGCGGTTAATGGCAATGATTTAATGCAAAAAGGATTGCAGGGAAAAGCAATAGGAGACATGCAAAAATCAATGCTAATTAGGATTTATGCTGATAAGATTAGGAACAATAAGGAAGAATTACTATCTTTGGTGAAATCTAATAATGAAAAATTAAACGAATTATCTCATTTAGATTTTGAAAGAGAAAGTAAATGGAATATAAATGGTGAAGAGGTCGAATTAGATTTTTTTATTGAGAAATACGATAAATGGAATTATAAATATGAAAGATTTAGAGACCCATCTAAAGAATCGGTGTTGAGATTTATAGAAGATGAGTTTCCAGAATTTGTTAATGATGAAAAACTAAAAAAAGAATTATATTGGGCATTGACTGATAGAGAATTATTGAATGAAGACGAAATGAAAAAAGTGAGTTACAGTGCGGTAGTTCTTGATGATAAGTCGAAAGCAAGTTTACTTAAAGTATTCAGTCCAATGATACCTGAAGGTTGGGAAGTCATTGCTCACCATATGACAATAAAAATGGGTGCGCTTGAAAACGGTAGTAGAGAAAAAGATGATATGGAAAACGGTACTGAAATTACATTAAAAGTAAATGATTATGCTATGGATGAACTGGTAATGGCTGTTGGTGTTGAAGGATACCCAACTACAAATCCTAAACCACATATAACAATTGCTGTAAATAGAATAGAAGGTGGGAAACCGTTCCTCTCAAACAAATTAACTGATTGGAAACCATTAGGGTTTCCCATAACATTAACTGGAAAAGTAAGTGAAGAAGGGTAAATTATGGAAGAAATTCACGACTTTATTGGAAAAAATAAAGCAGGTGAGAAGTTAGAAAAGGAAGTTATTGAAGATATCCGAAAGAAAAGATATCCAACAACACATAAATATGAACCAAATAATGGTGATTATGATGTTTTTATTGATGAAATAAATGAAGGAATTGAGATTAAAAATGATTTAGAAGCACTATTCAGTAATAACATCTGTATTGAATATAAACAAGATGGTCGATTATCTGGAATTTCAATAACTAAAGCAAAATACTGGATTCAATATGACCAAACTTATTTATATTTGGCGTTAACTGAGGATATTAAATATTTGATTCGTTCTTTTTTAATTTATCATATAGATTTAAAAAAGTTTGCAACTGGATTAGCTCTGGCTGATTATCCAAGCGATGTGTGTACAACGAAACTGAAGGAATTTGAGACTAAATCAAGAGAAAAATATGGTGATTTATATGAGGAAATTCAACCAACAGATAGAATTGGTGATTTACCGAATAAGAAATTGAATCAAGGAAATTATTATAAATATATGGGTTTATATTTAGTTCCTAAAGAATTATTTAGAAAATATTGTTTAGAAGTAAACCCAATTAATAAAATGACATATAAGGGTTTACAATGAAAAGATTAGCAGTTTTTGACTTTGATGGTACGTTGATGAATACACCAGACAAAGAAAATGGGATGAAATTGTGGAAAGAAAAGAACGGACAACCATATCCACATAAAGGATGGTGGGGTCGTAGAGAAAGTCTTGACACCACATTATTTAACATCAAACCATTTCCAAGAGTATTGGGTCAATTGAAGAAAGAGAAAGCCACACCAGATACCTCAGTCATTATATTGAGTTCGAGAATGGAGAAACTACGTCCAGAAGTCGAGAAGATTCTTGACATGAATAACATTGTCGTTGATGATGTTATCTTAAAAAGAGGTGCTGAAGACAAGGGCGATGTAATTCTAAAGATAGAAAACTATAATCAGGATTTAAAAGAGATTGTCGTGTATGATGATTATACTGATAGAGATGCTGGAAAGATTGCAGAATATACAAAAATTAAAGACCAATTGTCTGATGATGTAAAATATATTTTATATTATGTTGATAATGATAATATCCGTCCACTTATGGGTGAAGGGAAGATTAGTTTTGAATCAACAAGTAGATTATTGGAGATAATACAAGAAGAAATCATAAATTTTAAATAAGAGTATTTATAAGAAATTTCGATATGATTGATATGAGATATAAACCACATTTTCTTCCACAGGTACACGCACCATATGATATGGTGCTTCAAAAACTTGATGATGAGGGTGTGAATTATACCAATGTTGAAGTTGACCCAAATGACTTAACACCTTTACAGGGAATTACATTTAGTGATGATGTTGGTGGTGTAAATGTTGATGACATGAATCCGATTTGGATTAGTTCTGACATGCAAGTTCTTGATGGTCACCATAGAATGGTTCGTGCGTTGCTCGATAACATTCCAATCAAATGTATTAAGATTGACATGAATCATAAGGATGCTTGTCGAGTACTTAATAAGATACAGGATATCTATGAATACGAACAATCACAGGGTCTTGAAGAGGTGGAAGACCAAGACGCAATCAATTTTTATCGTGATGACGAGAATCAGTTTCTGAATACATTAGAAGAAGATAATATTGCGATTCAAACCGAAACACCAACCAAGAATCAAAAAACCGTGGTTGGGTATAGAAAAGACCCGATTAAAGAAAATAGCGTTGTTGGTAATTTTTTCACATTAAAACCTGTTGACGGCTATGATAAATACGAAATCGATTTCGAGAATCTACTGGATACCAATGCTTTGGGTGTTACCTACAAGGATGGTCAAGAACCAGTGGATATTCTGGCAAAATCTTGGTTTCCAAACATAAATTTTGAAAAATTAAGTACACAACATAGTGCCCCATCAATTAATTTAAAAACCAAGGCAGTTGCTGAGAAAGCAATGAAAATGGGTTACGATGGTATAAAATATGGTGACACAATAATTCAAGGACTAAAATAAATCAGATATGAATACATATAAAATAACAAACATAACTAATCTTGCTGGAAAGCGTGATAGAAAATTTAATACGATTGTTAATATAGAATATATTGACGGCAGAACCAAGAAAACAATTGTTTTAAAAGCAGGTGATAACGTATTTTTAACAATTAATTCACTACCTCTCTCGGTGCACAGATTAAGAATCAAGAACCTAATTACAATCGAAGAAGTTAATCTTGCTGAACTTACAAAACCAGTAACACCAAAACCAATTCGAAGACCTAAACCAGTAAAGAAACCCGTTGAGGTTGTAGATAAAGTTGAAAAGAAAACCACAAGTAAGAAAAAGACACTGACCTAATATCAAAACACACATGTTATCCAAAAGCCAACAGAAATGTTGGCTTTTTTTATGAATTAATTCAAGATTTTTCCTTGAGTTCCGTATAACCATATATATACAATAATTTTTTATAAATAATTATAAACGAATATGGACGGAAAAATTAGAATCTTATTCTATAACCTTGACGGAGCAGGTGTAAACTACTTCAGAACACAAACACCAGCACAAGAACTGGAACGAAATCACAGCGATGAATTTTATGTGGAAATCAATCCACAAATCGACTTCAACGACCCCAAATTTTTTGACTATTTAAAAACATTTCATATCATACATTATCACCGTCAATTCTTAGGTGAAACTGCACAGATGTTGAAACTGGCAGAAGAATTAAGAAAATCGGGTACAATATTAATAGTAGATATTGATGACTACTGGAAACTACATAGACTTCATCCGTTCTATAATATGAGTAAGGAGAAACAAATGCATGTTCCAATCATCGAAAACCTAAAAATTGCTGATTACGTTACTACAACAACCGATTTATTTGCGTCTGAGATTCGTAAAATAACTGGTAAAGATAATGTTGAGGTATTTTATAACAGCATTGACCCCAAGTGGATGAAACAGTTTCAAAACAACTGGAAGCCAGACCCAGACGGCTTGGTTAGAATCACATATATGGCAGGTAGTTCCCACATGGTTGACGTACAGCAACTCGAAGGCGTTGTAAATGTGTTGGAAGCTAATCCAAATACCAGAGGAAAATTTAAGATAATTATTGCTGGTTGGGACACTGAAGGCAGTACAACAGACATCACATTCAATCAGGATTTCAGTGCTGAACTCCAGAAAAAGGGGTTGTGGACACATGAAGTCGTGAAAGCGATTAACAAATCAAGAGGTGATGTTGACCAGATACCAAAAATTTCGCAAGAACTGAAAGACAAGTATAGGGATAAGGTATTTGATAGTAACCAAAGAGATATACAATCCGAAGAAAGTGTTTATCTTGTTTATGAAAAACTCCTGACTAATAATCATAAGTTGATTGATACTCCAGATTATCTACAATGGCTCATGAATTTCGAGAGAAACGTTAAATATGAAAACGAAGGGAATTTCGGCAGACGTTGGACACAGAAAGCCAACACTTATGCACAGGTACTTGATGAAACAGATATCGTACTTGCACCACTTGCCGATAACGAGTTTAACAGGATGAAATCTAACTTAAAACAAGTCGAGTGCTGGACAAGGAAACTCCCAATTGTTTGTAGTGACATTCCACCATATAATGTACATGGTAGACATATGGAGAACTGCGTGTTGATTCGTTCAGAGAAAAACGCACATAAATACTGGCATAAGTATTTGAAAAGACTTATATTAGATGCCGACTTGAGAAAACAACTTGGTGAACAATTATATGAAGATTTTAAAGAAGAATATAACTTGGAATTCGTTACAAAAAAGCGTGCAGAATTTTATAAATCAGTGGTCTTAAAGGGGTTAGAAGTTCAATAATTTCATAGCGGAGTATTTATTAAAAATAATTACATATTAAAACAAAAATTATGAAAATATTTAAGAGAATACGAAAATGGTTTAACAAGAATTTCTTGTCAAAATATTTGGTTACATATCACCCTGCTTTTCTGAGTTTAGTTGAAGAGATTGAAATTAAATTGAGTGATGACAGGAGGAACAAGAAAGCCAAGGAAATCATGAAAATGATTAATAGCAGTCAATATAAAAGATTTTTTTATCGTGCCGTTAATTACAACCCAGCAGTTCCTGAACTACCCGAAACACCGCTTTCATTTGGTGATAGAGTCAAAATTTTTGTTTCGAAAATTCACATTTTTCTTTTCCGAAGGGATATTTATAAAAAATTACAACTCTTCAAGAGAATTTCAGAGGAATTTGTTGAGAGAGAAAAGAAAATTAATAAATATATGAAACAAACCAGTGTTGGGGAAAGAATTGAAAGGGCGGTAGAATTAGGTGTTATTAGTAAGGAAACACAGGAATTGATTTTCGCAAGAGAAGAATAATATGAAAAAATTCTTTCAAAATATCATACTTTGGCTTTATCTCAAGTTTCACATGATAATGGTTGCTATCAGCATTGCATTATTTAATACCGAACAAGAGATTCTTAAAGCCGACCCCAATGATTTGGATGAGAGAAATAATCACACCCAGAGAATGCGTAGCAGGAATCAATTGCTTGAGAAGTTTTATGCTGGTCAGACTGATGAGAAGTACGTCAAGGATTATTACGAAGTTCTGAAAAAAGCCGATAAGTTTATTAGAACCGCAACACCACGTCAAATGGCTGTTGCTGCCGATAAACATGGTACGAGTTACGGCATGAAAGACCGTTACGGCAGACGATATGAACACTATGGATTCTTCGATGACAAACATAAACATGTTGGCAAAACCCTTGGTGAAGTACTTGCTTTGGAATTCGAAGAGAGGCGCACCAAGGATGACGATTTGGAAATAATGTACATTTTTAACAACAAACCAATTGAAGTTGGTCTGGCTAAAGTTATGGATGTCGTTGAAAGAAAAGAAGGTACTCTGGATGAATATGAAGTCCTTGACATAGAGAAGAAATCAAAACAGTTTCAGTTTCCAATTAATGTAATGCGTGAAAATGAAGCTGTAAATAAAATTGAGGAACTCAGCGAGTTTCTGCACATAAAAAAAATTGGTTTCGAGTACAGACAATTAGAATTTTTCATACCCTTGAAATTCAAAACATCAGAACTCGATGATGATTCCGATATTTTTAAAGAAATTATTAATATCCAACAACTGTTTATTCGTGATGAATACGGTACTTTAATTGGATTCGGAATCGATAAATATTTTAAAAGAATAAATTATAACGATACTCATGAAGTGCTGAAATTCAATGGAATTGAAATGCAGACAATGGGTATACCAAATTAAAAACAAACAAAATGAGTGATTTTTTAGAAAACCTGAAGAAAGCAGCAGATAACGGAGAATTCAATTCCGAAGCAGCAAAAAAAATACTTGAAGTCCACGAATTGGCTGACAGTAAATTAGGTGCTGGTACACCAGCAGACCTTGAAAAATTAAAAGAAAGTCTTGAAAAGCGTTACGAAGAGGGTAAAAACTCTGAAGAAGTTAAAGAGACTAAAGTAGTTACTGAAAAAGAAGTGCTTGAACTCAATTCTGAGTATGAGAAGAAAATGGAACAGATTAAGAAACTGGATATCGTTAACGCACAACTGGCAACACTAATTGAAATCGAAGACATGGTTAAATTAAGTATTGAAGACATGTTTAGTTTCACTGATGAACTCGAAGCCAAGTTTGAGAAAGAACTCGAAGCTGAAGACCCAATGTTTGGTGACCTGTCTCAAAAAATCGAACAAATTAAATCGAAGTATAATTCCATTATTAATTAAAAAGAACCCAATAAAAACAGTTTAGACAAATTAAGACAAATCCCGACAAACATTTTGTCGGGATTTTTTTCTTTATTAGTATTTATAGGAAATCAATTATAATGAATTCATATAATATTACATTTCCGTTTAGAGACGATAACGAAACCAATAGTTATGTTCTAATGAATACCGTAACTAAGGATTCGTATAGTTCAAACCTACTGTTACTTTTATTGACTCAAAAGGGTGAAAGATATTATGAGCCAGATTATGGCACAAATTTATTAAAATATGTTTTTGAACCCAATGACTCTTTGACGGCAGCAGATGTTGAAGAAGAAATTCGAAATACTGTTTCATTATATATTCCAGAAGTTAAAATTAGTTCAGTAACATTCAATTGGGATAATAATGAAGAAGGACACCCAATTAATGAAAATCAACTAAATGTAAATGTTCAATTCGTATATGTTGAGGGTTCATTAACGGAACAAGGAAATATTGACTTAAATTTTTAAAATATAAAACATGGCAACTGATGTAACAACAAATGTAGTTCAATACGGAAGCAGAACTTTCGGGGAAATTAGGGCAGACCTGATTTCATTAATTAGACAAATGTATCCAGAAGTTCTCTCAGACTTCACGGATTCAAGTGTCGGTGCAATGCTTATCGACTTAAATGCTGGTGTGGGTAATAACCTCAGTATTAATACCGATAGAGCATTTCAAGAAACTCAATTGGAATATGCGCAACAAAGAGCAAGTATTCTAAATATTGCCAAGAACATGGGATTTAATGTCCCAGCAAGAAGACCAAGCGTTACCGTTATTGATTTTAGTGTTATTGTTCCTGTACTTGGTAATGCCCCTGATGCCAGTTATTATCCTGTATTGGAAAGCGGTGCGCAAGTACTTGGTGGTGGCAAAACATTTGAAACACAATCAATTATTGATTGGAGTACCGCCATTAGTAGTCTTGGTGACCCTAATCGCAGTATTGTTCCAAATCTGGACACAAACGGTATACCTGTTAGTTATACCGTTACAAAAAGAGAGGTTGTTATAAATGGTGGGACAAGTGTTTTTAAAAAAATTATTAATACCAGTGATGTTATCCCATTTTTCTCACTCACGTTGCCCGACCCAGATGTTATTGAAATTGAAAGCATTATACTTTTAGAAGGTACGAACTATAATATAAATCCAGATACAGGAGATTTTAATGACATCAATAGTAGATATTTTGAGGTTGATTATCTGGCACAACAACGTGTTTTTGTTGAAGATGGTTTGGGTTCAAGTGCAAACACAACAACAAATAATATCAAGGCAGCGACATGGATTGATATTACGAAAAAATTCATAAAAGAATACACACCCAAAGGTTTTTGTAGACTAACTTTTGGTTCTGGTGATAGCGATGTGAATGCGTTTCAAGAAGGGTTCTTAAAAGAAGGTGTTAGTAATCGCTATTTTCTTGAGAACTTCTTAAATAACACGGCTTTGGGTGAGAAACTGAAAGCGAATTACACTTTGTTTGTTAAATACAGAACTGGTGGTGGTGTGAGTTCCAATATTGGTTCGAATGTACTAACACAGCTTGGTTCATACAGTTTAAAAGTTTTTGGTTCTCGCCAAGATGTAAATCAACAGGTTCAGAGAAGTCTGAAAACAACAAATCCAATTCCAGCCATTGGTGGGAATGATGGTTTAAGTACTGAACAAATCAGACAACTGGTTAAATATAACTTCAGTGCCCAGCAAAGAGATGTAACGCTTACTGATTATTTGTTGCAGATATACAAGATGCCCGGGAAGTTCGGTTCACCATTTCGTGCGAATGCTTTCAAAATAAATAATAAGGTAGTTATTCCAATTCTGGATATCGGTGCTGATGGTAAACTGGATAACACAAGTAATTCATTATTACAATCAAATATTGCTGAATACCTAACACAGTATCGAATGATTAACGATTATATTGAAATTAAAAATGGTAAGATTTTTAATCTGGCGTTTGAAATCGATGTATATGTCGAGAACACCGCAGATAATCAAATCGCCAATAGCATAATTTCAATAGTTACTGAGTCACTTGACATTAATAATCATGAAATGAATCAAGATGTTTTTCTTGGTAGACTTCAGAAGGAGATTTTGAGTGCAAATGGTGTGATAAACGTTATTAGTATTAAAGTATTTAATAAAGTTGGTGGTCAGTATTCAAACAATACCGTCACACAACCAATATCTAATACCAGTACTGGTGAAATAAATATAGAAAATAACACGATTTATTCAACACAGGATTCGATGTTTGAAATCAAATATCCTTCCAAAGATATTAAGGTGTTACTGAGAAAGAATGTTACTTAATGGAAATACTGAAAAAAACAATATTACAAGCAGTAATTATGGGTTCTAATGTTACAGGTGGGACAATCATTATACCTGATTTATCAGCAGTATATTTCATTAAAATTGGGTTGAAGCAATTTGCTCATGATTTAGGTTTTTTTACACCATATAGTGAACCACCAGAACCAATACCACCAATACCACCAGTAGAAACGTTTTATCTGGTGGATAGTGCAAGTAATCCATTCGTAGATAATAATGACGATAACTTTATATATGAATAAATATTAATAATTATGGCAGACAAGAAATTATTTGAATTACTATTAGGAACACCCGCTACCAGCGATAAGATTGCTTTCGGTAAGGCTGGGACTACCTATAAAAATATTACCTATGGTGATTTAAAGAATATGATAATTGCTGGAATACCAACACCATATGTACCAGAATTCTTAACAAAAGTAGTGAACATTACTAATTTTGACATGTCTGGAACTGGAGAAAAGACTAAAGATGTTGATTTAGGTGTTGATAGGTCTAAAATTAGAAGTTGTGTAGTACTTATACGTTCGAATGACGGTGGTTTATATCCATTGTCAATGCCATCAGGTAATAACGAGACAAAATCATATTGGTTCATAAGGCAAGAGTCTACATATGCAAGCAATGCCAGAGTTCATATATATTCTGACGCAAGAGTCGGAGGGTCATCATTTTTCGACCAAGGCGCATTTGATGGTAATGGTACTGGAGGAATTAGAGGGTATATTTACGTTACTTATTTGCCTTAAATAATATAATATGAAGAATGAAATATCTTAAAATATGAGAATGAGATAATGGAGAATTCAGAATTGTTGGATAAAATAATGGTATAATGATAACAGGAGCGACAGATAATAGCAGATTAGCCGAGTTGAAAAAGTACGCAGTCGGTGTACCTTTCACTGAGCAATATGTTGGTGGTGGGGGTTGGTGGAATGATGGCGTTGACTACCCTAATTCACCAGTTATTGAAGATGTTATTTATTTTTTAGGTGGCATCAGATATCATGATATTACATTAATTGACGGCACATCAACAACATTTATTTATTTTCCAAGAAATACTGGAAATTTTATTGATGAACAATATATAAAAAACCCAAATAAGGAAAAAATAATAAGTAACCCTAAAATCTTTGACGATGTATTTATAATCAGAGATAAATTATCAGCATTTAATAATAATTATAGATTGGAATACATTACAAATTTACCAGACCTAACCACATATGCTGGTGGGAAATATTTTAAGATAGTAAATAACACATAAGATGGCAGTAGGAATTTATGGCACAACAAGACCCGCAGATGTAAGCGTTGATGATATCGATGTTTATTATAATTATACTCCAAACAGGGAAACTCTCAATAATTTTATTTATAAGTTAAATTCTTCAGAGATTTTAAGTTATAATTATCTTACAGAAGACGAACAAATTGTTGGTTATGACGAAAATCTTTTAGAAGGTCTTTATAACCTGAGACTACCAGCAACGGTTTTTGGACAATTAGGAATTTATACAATATATCTTAAACCAAAAAAGATTTATTCAACCATTGTTGATTGTAGTGTATTGTCCTCGTTGCCAAGTGTTAAAGGAATTGTACTCGATGCCAACCAATTACCTGAAGGTCTGAGAGCAAATAATGCATTGCAAGGCTATCGTATAGAATACGTTGATAGTACAACCAATAATAAAATAAGAAATGTGGTTCGTTATGTAGTAACAGCAAATAAAGTTGTTCCAGTTAGTGAGAACGTTGGAAACACAAGTCAGAAAGCAATTAGATATAGATTTGATGATACAGGTACACTGCTTTTCGTACAGGTTACGCCAAGTAGTTCAAGTGATGTGAAACCAAATGCGTCTCCATTTATCGGAAACCCAGACCAAATGATTATAATCTCGAATACTTTCTTCTCACCACTCGTAATTGAAGTCGATATGGTTCAGAATACCATCGATACGCTTACAAGTTATGTTGCTGGTGAACAAATTAAGGACGTTGATAACGGAATATTAACCTATTACGATGAAAATAGGGTAATCACAAGACAGTTTAATATCTATGAAATCAAGGATGATGTTAACGATGTTCCACTGTATGAAGTTAAGGAAAAAAGAACGAATATTGACGAAACTCAGGACTTTGATGAGGTTACTGGTGATGTTCAATAAGATATTTAAATTAAATCGAGAAAATCCCAACTCATTAGATTGGGATTTTTCTTTTTATCGTATTTATAGTAAATCATAAACTGTGGCAAAGGTAAAAGTAGTAAAAACAAATCTTAATGGGAATCTAAATGGGGATTATTTTAATGATACGCCTTCCAATACTATATTTTCATTTGGAAAATTTTTCGTTACCACAAACTTCGATAATAAAGTAACTATTAACTACACGGATTCCCTGAGTTCTTTTGTTCGTCCAGTTACATTAGAAACTATGGGTGTTTCAGAAACTCAGTCTGAAATAATCCAATTATACACAACAAATGCCGTATTGAATCTCGACAAGTCAGACTTAAATACATTTGTTAGATATGGTTCGGCATATGAATTTCTACGAGTATCGATTCAGAATATCATCCTTGCGTACCCGGGCTCGTTATTCTGTAATTCACAAATAGATGCTGGTGGTAATCCAACATATGAAGAACTCAGTTATGATGTAATTAATAATGTCTCAACATTCTATGTACCAACGGCATATACAACAAATACTTTTGGATTGGTTTTCAATGCAGGTAATACCAGTGTGCCAGATGACAACGAATTGAAGAATCTCAATACGTCATATGAAAATTATGTGATTTGGTCGAGTCTTGAACCAGATACTTTATTTAAAATTATTGGATATACTGGAAATACAATAAATGTAGCCAACACTAATCCAAGTGGAATTACGAAAAATTATTTAAGACTACAAGTTACTGGAAATCCATTTGCGAAGATGGGAACAGGAAGCACTGCCAATCTTGATTATCATATTAGACCAAATAATGTTGTTTTTGAAGAATTCCGAGCATTACGTAATGCTTACGAAAAGAATATTGTTTCACAAAGGGATGGAACAAATGGATTTGTCTTTACACTAAAAGACCCAACATTACTTGAAGACGGTAAAATTGTATATGCGGATTCACTGATGCTTTGGACAACTGGTGATAAATATAATATCGATATTAGCAATTCCGCTTATCAGAAATTCTTGAAAATAGTATTAACAATTGGCGTTAAATATGATAAAATTAAAACGGATTTGATTGCAAGATTTCTGACCCCAGCATCACTTAAAACATACGACCTTACCGAAGAAGGTAAAACATCTAAACTTTTAAGAGTTTATGGTAGAGAATTTGACCAAATCAGACAATTTATCGACTCATTGGTTAATATTAATAAAGTAACATACGACAAACTAAACAATATTCCAGACCAAGTGATTAAAAATATGGCAAACACTTTTGGTTGGGATTATTTTTCTCTGATAAAGGAAAGTGAATTAGTTGAAAGTTTTTTAACTGTTGATGATACGGAAAGAAACCTGAATGAAAACCTATTACCAGCAGAAATTGATGTTGAACTCTGGAGACGAATCATAAATAATACCAGCTATTTCTGGAAGTCCAAAGGTACTCGTCAGGCGATAAAATCAATGTTCCTGTTAATTGGGATACCTGAACCTTTTATAAATATTACGGAATACGTATATACTGTTGATGGAAAAATAAATCCTAACACAGTACCACTGACTCAAGACGATTTTCCATCGAACTCATTACCGTATGACACAAGTGGTTATCCCGTTGCACCACTGGAGACAAATGATTTCTTTTTTCAACTCAGTGGTAATACTGATAGTGGTCAGGCATATCTTGATGTATTCCGTTCGGCTGGCTTCAACCTCAAACAAACACCTGATAATAAAAAATCGTGGATTCAAACAGGTGCAACTACAAGGGTTCATTACAGCACCCCACAATATTATCAGGAAGACAGTAAACTCGTGATTAACACAAAAGAAGTGGATATCGCTCTTGATACCGCACGTGGTATCGAGTATGATGTTTATGAATATATTCAAAAAGACTTTGCTGCCAATTCAAGTGGTTATACGTTACCATATTCATATGTTAATATTTCATTGGGAGTTGGTGCATCACAAACAACATTTCCATTACCTGCAAAAACACAAGGCGATTTTGAAGTTCGTTATAATGGTATTTTATTAAATGCACCTAAAACTGGAACGACTACAGGTATTACCTATCAAGCAGATTATAGTGTTGATTATAATGCAAATACCTTTACATTACTCACTGGAACAGCAATTAATTCAGGAAATCGAAGAGATGTTATACAGGCAACATATGTTTATTCGGGTGGAACTGCCGTTACGGGAATCACCATCCAATATATTGTGACTCGTGTTAAGGCACAACTAAGTGGAACATATGTTCCGTTACCCAGCTATCCACGTGGTGATGTGCAGGTTACCATTAATGGTATTGCACTTACTAAAGGAACGTCTCAATTTGTTGCCGATTATATTCTTGACCCAGCAAATTCAACTGGTGGGACAAATCAAATTATTATTCAGAACCCTGATGTTATTTCATATTTAAATGCGAACCCAGATATCCAAATTTCATATATGGAAGTTCAGGGTAGTAATGACATTAATTTAAGGAGTGAGGTTATCAGAGTTGATAGTTTCAGCAGCAGTAAGATTTATTTCAATAATAGTGCGAACAAATACGTTTATAAACTTAATTATAAAGTAAATCAGGCAAGTGATGTTAAATTCCTTATTGACGGAATCGCTTTAGAACCAATTACTGATTACAATATTAACGTACAGAATCCCTATGAAGTGTTCTTACCGAAAGGCATTAGATTTGGTACTGTAATTAGTGCATATTATCTCGTTGGGGGTAGTGGGGCATTTGACCCCGTTGTTAATGACGCATTTGGTCTTGGCGACATAAGCCAATTGTCGTTTTTGGAATTCATTGAATTGATTCAGAGAAAAATGATTAATGCCAGAAACAGAAAAACTGTCACGGATTTCAAGGGTGGTTGGTATCCAACATTGTTGGCAATTTATGAAACCTATTTAAAAAGAGCATTGCTCCCAGATAGTAATCCATTACAATCAAATGGTTACACGTTCCAAAACCTATATCCGTTCTTGAGCAAATATAATGCATTCTTCCAGAAATTCGTTGACCAATTATTAAGTGCAACAATTATATTAAGAAGAAGCGGATTATTAATTAGAAATAGTGTATTTACTAAACAGAAACATTGGTATAAGAGAGGTGTGAATGTTGCAAGTGGTACTACTGAATACGATATGAGAGGTAATTCATTGGTTCAATTTTTTGGTGATGACGGCAGTAAATTCCAAATCATTCAAGGAACAATAGCACCCCCACCACCCCCACCAACGCAATTGTATGTCGAAACAACAGAGGGTGAATTGGGTAGTCTCACAACTGGTGGTAAAAATATTATCGGATTTGCTGAATTTAATGAATATGGTGTTCAATATAGATTTTTAGATGGCAGTGATTGGATGCCGTGGCAAACATCATCAAAGACAATCCCACCTAATCCCGCACTTACTGTTAATTATTTTAGTGTAACATTAAGTGATGTGCTTGAAGATACTGATTATGAGTATCGTGCATTTGTTAAATCACCGTCAACAGGTTTTACTGGAAACACATTATCAATACACATACCACCCCCACCACCAATACCAACTGTTACTACAAAAGAGGGGGATGTAGAAGGATATACTGTTAGTAGTGTTTATAGAGGTAAAGTTGAGGATGCTGGTTTGATAACAGATAATTATGAAGAGGTTGAATTTTATGCGGTTCAATATAGAAAAGCTGATGGTAGTGATTGGTATGAGTGGGTATTCGAACCCTCACCACCAGCAGACGGACCGCTTGGAGGTAATGTTGAGGAAATATCGATTTATAATTTAGACCCAGAAACCGTATATCAATATCAAGCATATATGGTTATTGGTGGAGAAGTTTATCTTGGCAATATAATTGAAATTATAACACCTACTGAACCCGGGGTTGCTCCAAGTGGTGTTGATACAGGTGATGCCGATACTGTAACATCAAGTAGTTTTCAGGTAAGTGATAATTCTTTTGATAATAAAGGAAATCCCCCAACAATCACAGTATATGGTATTTTGTGGACAACAAATTCTTCATTGGGTACGGCTGCAAATCTAAAGTTTGTTGATAACACAATGGTAATGCCTATGGGTGTTTACAAGGATTCTGATAATGGTGATGTAAGTGGTACGGGATGGGATAATGACGCAACTCTTCTTCCTGCAAGTACAACAACATATTTTAGGGCATTTGCGAAAAACGCAACTGGTTTTGGATATGGTGATGTTAAAACACAAGCAACAATAGCAGCACCAGTAACAACATTTAATATTACCACCAGACTTAATTGGGCGGGTGATATCGGTAGTATACCATTGCAAAGTGGTTATAGGGGCACTGTTCTTTTATATAAAGATGGGGCAGGAACTGCTTATCGTCAATGGAGTATAACTACACTTACAAAAAATGTTACAAATGTGAGTTTTCCTGATTGTCCATTGGGTTCAGTATATCATCTTAATTTCTCAAATATAGTAGCAGTTGTTGATGGCGCAACAGAAGTTGCTTTAAGAAGGTGGAGAATACCACCAAGTTATACTTGGACAAATAGTCCAGATATTTATCTTATCACAGATACTAATCGTAATGCTACCGATATGGAAATTAGTAATAATGGAATGCCCACATAAAATAAATTTAATTGTATTTATAGAAAAGAAGAAATAATATGGCATTCATCGAGAAAAAAAATCCAGTAGTAATGAATATCAAACTGACTTCAAAAGGTAGGGAATTACTATCTTCTGGTCAGTTGGATTTTAAATACTATGCTATTGGAGACAGCGAAGTGGATTATGTGTTTAATGCCGAAGTTAACGCAGTTGACAGCGAATACAGTGCTTTTGATTCAACAATATTAAGAGCAGCCGATAAAAATGCAAACATTATTTCATTTATTCCAAGAAATCTGAGCGGTGACCCATATAATGAGATGACAAATGTGCCTTCAACGGCATATAATGTTGAGAATCAAATCGAATCTCTGGGATTCTTCACCGAAAATAACACCAAATATATTACTGATAGTAATCACGTGAAACAACCAGATGCTATGGTTTTTATGGGTACTGTTGCTGGTGGTAATTCTATTATATTACTAAAAAATCCATCAACATATGGTACAAGCGGAGAAGAACCTGCGGTTGGTGATTTACTATATGTTAAATGGACAAGATATAGTCAAACAACAGGGGTCACTGTTCAGAAAAACTATCCCTACCCAAATCTATTTTATAAAATTACTGGAATTACAAGCGGTTCATTGGCAAGTGGAAGTGTTACTGTTAGGGTTGACAGGAATATTCCAGATTTTGGTTCAGGATTAGTTGTCTATGCTGGCGCAATGATTTATTACAACGAGATTGCCTTCAGTGGTGGCACAATACTTAGTATGTCACCAACTGATTATCTCGATGAAAGCGTATTAACTTTTCTGGAGAACAGTCAGTGTCCAACAATTGTTTTTCCATATTGGAACATGTCAATCATTTTTACAGAGGAAATTGCTGGTGTACAAGCAGGTAACCTGAAATACACACAATTTAAAGACAGGGGATTGGGTGGATTCGTATCATATATTCAGAATCAAGCACCACTATATAAGAAATTAGGTGTTATACATTATACCAATAGTAGTCCTGCAAACGTATATGGTGAGGGTTTTCTCCAAGACACACCAACAGTTGACATACCAACAATTATGTGGCATAAATCAACAACACAGACACTTGGAACAACGTTATCACCAATTGGTGGACAGCAATTATTGGCTGGACTCAATCTTTATTATTACGACCTTGCGGATTCACAGGGTTTCGTGGTTGGAAAAGTGTTTCCAGACCTAAAAATATTTGTGATTGAAGACCAAGAATTACTATTTGCAATGTCATATAAATCAAACAGGTCGTGGACACTTCCAAATTATACCGCAATCACACAAGACGTACCAGATGTACCAGTAGGTATTGCGGTTACTTGGAATCAACCAGCAGTATGTTGTGGAGATTTTTGTGTTGTATGTACACAGTATTGTCACAGTACATCAGGTAGTTGGATACCATTTAGTGGTCAGAAATCATTAATTGGTGTTGAAAATACTGGTTATATGGTTATAGGATGTAATATAAGTTCTGGGGATGACTTAGATATTTGTTTATGCGCTATCGATATTCCAACAGGAGTTAAATTCGATAATGTTCGTGTAAGGGATGACGAACCCGAATTGACAGCATCCTTACTTAATGTGACTGGATATACCAGCACCAATAGTTATTATTTTAAAAGTTGTATAGATGGTGATTAATAAAAAATAAAATAATGGACGGAAACACAGCATTCATATCATACGTACTAATACCAAGTGGAATCACTGATGGTAGTTGTAGTCAGGCAGTTCATTGCAACTATATCAAGAAAATCAATTTAGGTACGAATAATCCATATGTACAGGAAATTAGTTTGAATTTTCCAAATGCCTCGGATTTTAAATTTCTGGCATCAACATATAATACTACCATTGGTTATACCGCAAATAGAATCAACGCAATTGTGCAGATAGTTAGTAATGGTGCGTTTAACAGTTTTGAAGAAGTTGTTCCAGATTCAACTGCATGGAAACAAGTCAATATCACACGTCAAGTAACTGGTTATAGTTCAAGTGCTTCTTGGGTATTAACTCCTGCCAATATTACGAGTGTTGTCTTCAAAATATCGTTATTACAATATGATAACCCCACAATATTCTTACCATATAATCTTACTTACCTCAATTATCCAACCCCAAGTCAACCAGAAGACGAAAGATTGGCTTTTGGTGAAGCCACGTTTTTCTTCGGTAATGTTGAGACGAAAATTATGGCAGAAGTATATACAACAGATATTAGCATTAATCTACCATTAAACGAATTCAATTCAAGTTCCAATCTAAGTTGGGATGGTGTTGAAACCGTTTATATTAGCGAAATCGGTATATATGATAGTGATAAAAATCTTGTTGCAATTGGCAAATTAAACGACCCCGTAGCCAAAGATGCAACAATTGCCAGAACAGTTGTGTTTGCATTGGACTTTTAAATGAAAAACAAAAAATTTTTAATTATTGGTGTTATTGTGTTAGTCATAACACTTGTTATTATTCTTTTGGTTCGCAGAGAAAGGAATGTCAACGTATATACGTATCCTGATTCGCTGGTTGTGAGTAATCATACCGACCACAAAAATGTTGATACATATTCACAAATTATTATTAATAAGATTTATAATTACGATACTGTCAATCTTAATGTCTTTTATACACCAAAAGATTATAGTACCGATGAAATTGATGTGGCTGGGTTTATACAAAAAAACCCATTTGTTCCTCATACCTATATTATTTTCATGAAAAAAGGTGGTCTTTCCATCTCGATAAAGAAATTTTTATCACACGAATTGATTCATTTACAACAAATGGAAATCGGTGATTTGATTCAACTTCAAAACCAAACAAAAATGGTGTATTTGAATGATACAATCGATTTATTTCAAATACCTTATGACCAACGACCTTACGAAAAAGATGCCAGTATTAAAGAAAATGGTATTCTAAAATCATTAAATCATCTTCTTTATTCAAAATAATCATAAAAATCTATAATTTTTTATAAAATCTTAGTATTTATTATAAATTATGAAAATAAATTATATTAAATATGAAAGAATTACTCACACTCAATGAAACAAAACCCAAATCTGTTATAATTGAGGGTAATTTGCATAGCAGATTTAAAATCTTGTGCAAGGGGAAAAGTTTGAAAATTGGTGGGGTTATTGAAGACCTTATCAGTTTATATCTGGATAACCCCAAAAAGATTCAGGGACTAATTGAAGAAACTAAAGAGATTAATTACAAATAATTAATTATGGAAAACTATATCTGGTCATTAGATATCAGTACCACAAATATCGGCATGGCATTGTGGAGCAGTAGAGGTAAACTTATTGAACTTAAACATCTTGAATTAAAAACAGATAAGAATACCCCTGTTGAAAATCGAGACCTACACAAAGCCGAGATATTCAGGAAATACGTTCTGGACTTCAAGGAACGTGTTCTCCATAAACTCAATGGTGAAATCATTCATATTATCGTGGAAGAACCTCTGGGTGGTAGTAATAATGCCAACACGGTTTCATTACTATATGGGTTTAATGGCATTTGTAGATATATTTTATCCACAATCTTCGGTATACATCCAATGAAAATTAGTGTTTATGAAAGTCGTAAAATATTTTGTGATGAATTGGTTCACATTTCTTATGTAAAAGGTGAGAAAAAGGAAACACTTAGTTTTCCACCTGAATATCGTAAAGAAAAAAAGTTGTATATTTGGAAAAAAGTCTGTAACTTAGAACCCCAAATTGAATGGTTTTACAAGAAAGACAGCGATGTACCCAAAGACATGTGTTTCGACATGTCAGATAGTTATGCTGTTGGCTTTGCAGGATTAAGGCGATTGGGAATTATTAAATGAAATCGGTATATTTAATTCAATCATTAGAAGATAGTCGTTATAAGATTGGGGTGTCCAAACATCCTAAGAAACGAGTACTACAATTGCAAACGGGAAATTCTTCTAAGTTAAAACTCGTTGAAACCTATCAATCGGAACTTGCACATCAAATTGAAAGAACATTGCAGAGACGCTATTCTTATTTAAAAAAGGAAGGTGAGTGGTTTGACATGTCGATAAGTAATGAAGTAAGTTTTCTAAAAGAGTGTCAGCAAATCGAAAAAACCATGATTCTTCTGAAAGAAAATGGCAATGTATTTATATAAAACCTTGTGTTTTTGATATTTTTGTTATAGATTTGACAAAAATATCAAAATAATTTTATTTAATTATTTAAACAATGGCAAAAGAACGAAGTAAAACAATACAGAAAAGAATTGAAAACGCAGTAGAAATCATTGAATACGCAATAAAGAATCAAGTGTCGGTAAAAGAAGCATCAGTTAGATGTGGATTTTCCGACACTTATGTTAAGAACATAAAGGCAATGGTTTATGAGAAATTTGAGAACGGTGAACTCGAACTCAGTAATTATAACATGTTCCACACACCATTTCAGAATTACCTCAACATGAAAGGGTTTTCGCAACCCACAACCAGTCCTGAGACTAACAAAATCGCAGAACCAAACAAACCCAAAGACCTTCCCAAAGCAGGAAACCGTGAAAGTTTTAGACAGAAAGGCAATGATGCCGAATTTGAATGGGTTGGTGGTAGTAACTATCCTAAAGACCATGTTCATACCCTTAAACAATTATTGGGCGTATCTAATGTGGATACCGATACATGGATTGTTAAAGACCACATCATCAATAAATGGGATGTCACCATGAAACTTCTGGAAGATGGTGAATGGGTTGCAAAAACTTTCCAAAATTGGCAAGTAAAAGCACGTCTTGAAAGGGATGTGCAATACGTTAAAGAACGTATTGTTGGTGAACTGTTCCAAAAAATGACTCAGGATTATATTCCACCTGTGTTACAAATTGACTCATGGAGAAAAGCCGAAACCAATGGTGAAAAAAATCTTTTGGAAATCTCGATTTTCGACTTACATATCGGCAAACTGGCATGGGGTGGTGAGACTTTTGAAAATTATGACGTGAAAATCGCTCGTAAGAGATTTCTAACTTCAATTGAAAAACTTCTTCAAAGAGCACAGGGATTCAATTATAATAGAATATTATTTCCTGTTGGTAACGACTTCTTCAATAGTGATACTATGGAGAACACAACAACTAAAGGCACACCACAAGACGAAGACCTTAGATGGCAAAAAACTTTTGATGTTGGAACACGACTACTTGTTGATGCAATAAATTTATTGAAACAAAGCGGTGTTCCTGTTGACGTGGTGGTCATCCCCGGTAATCATGATTTCGAACGCAGTTATTACTTAGGTAGTTATTTAGCAGCATGGTTTCATCAAGACCCAGCAGTAAATATCAATAACGGTGCGTCTCCAAGAAAATACTATCGTTATGGTAATCTATTACTTGGACTTACACATGGAAGTGAAGAAAAAGAAGCAAGTCTTCCGATGTTGATGGCAACTGATGTTGAATCAAAACCAATATGGAGCGAAACCAAATTCCATGAATGGCATATTGGTCACATTCATAGGAAGAGAACCGTGACATACGACATAAATAAATCAAGACCTTTAAATGAAGATTTGGGTGTTACAATCAGGTATTTATCAAGTTTAACTGGTACTGAAGAATGGCATCATAAAAAAGGATTTGTTGGTGCAACAAAAGCAGCAGATGCATTTGTATGGAACTACGAATTCGGACTAATCGCTCATTTAAACACAAATTTAATATTAAACTAATATGGCAAAAAATGATTTAATCGGTTTAGCAAAGAGTGGCACTGCCACGACTAAAAAACCTGCTGCAAAAAAACCAGCAGCAAAGAAACCTGTTGTTAAAAAACCTACAGCAGAAGAACTGAGAGACCTTAAAGCGAAAGAAACTGTTGAAAAACTGCTTGAAGATTCTCCAATCAATACTCTTGAAAAGAAAGAAGACCTTTTGGAACTCGATGAAACACCAGTAGAAGAACCTAAAGGTGTTGAATGGCTTGAAGAACAGGTCACATTACTTACGCAGAAAAGTGAAGCACTTGCTGCTGAATTGAACGTGGTTCAAATTGAGAATCAGCAACTCAGAAGTGGTACTGATGTTTCAGGAAGTAATGATGGTGAGGTGAGGAAAGTTGTGGTTCAACTTTTTAATGAATTGCAAGAGAATTATATTAAAATGGGTATTGATAATCAGGGTATCGGTAATTTCCGTATCTATACCCCCGGTTTTCTTAATCGTATGATTAAATTCTTCCCATTCTTGGATGAGGTAAAGAGATACTAATAATGAACATTTGGTGTTGGTTATTCGGGCATAGATGGAAATATAATTTCAGTTGGATGCCTTCAAGACGCACGTGTAGACGTTGTGAAAAGAAGGGGAAACAAGTGATAAATAAACTCTATGGTCATCCGAAAGACCTACATAAATGGGTAGACGCATAAATTAATTGTCTCTAAACTCTTTGTTTTGAGACAATTTTTTCATACATTTGTTTCATGATTAAAGGACAGGAGTTTCACGCAATTATTCAAAACATTTTTGGGGATGTTCAGGGTTATTTGCAATCGGAACAATTGCAGGTTAACTGTCCACATTGTCAAGAACGTGAAGGTCTTAATTACCCAGATGGTAAGTTCAATCTGGAAATCAACACTGGTAAACGAATGTTTAGGTGTTGGAAGTGTGATGAACCCCGATTTAGTGGGTCATTGGGAAGGCTTGTCAGGACATTTGGTAGCGGTGTTGATTACGAAATGTATAAATCATATGCGGGAATCTTTCAGGATTACGTTTATGATGAAGACGAGAAAGAATATGTTCAGGTCAGATTACCTGAAGAAATGATATGTTTTTCACAAATGGAAAGTGGGAATTCAGAACATTTCGAAGCATATAATTATTTGGTGAATGAAAGAAAAATAAGCCGAGACATCATTTTAAGATATCGGCTTGGTTTTTGTACTACTGGAAAATACGCTAAGAGAATAATTATTCCATCATTCGATAAAAATGGCGAACCCAATTATTTTGTTGGTAGATATTATGGAACTGACCTGAAGATTAGAAAAAAATTACCATATCTTAATCCCGTAGCGGATAAGGGTATGATTATTTTTAATGAAGGTTTTGTAAATTGGGATTCTACTGTATACCTTGTTGAAGGTGCGTTTGAGATGCTTTCTTTTCCTGTTAACAGCATACCGATGCTGGGAAAAACATTATCAACCACATTGTTTTTAAAACTGAAAGAAATAAAACCTGATGTCGTTGTTTTGTTAGACCCCGATGCATATAAAAATAGCATTGAGTTATATTATATGTTATACACTATTTATATCGAGTGCGAAGAAAGGGTCAAGATTGTTAAACTCCCCACCGAGGAAGATTTGGATGAACTAAGAAGAAATCAGGGTATAGATGAAGTAATTAAGAGTCTGTATGGTGCAAGGGGTTTGATTCTCGATGATTATTTTATTCAAAAGTTACAGAAGCCATATGATAAAAGTGCAGGAAGATACGGAACTTATTCAAAATATTTTGAAAGGAAATCCACAGGCGCAAGAAATACTATATAACAAATATAAAAAATCTGTTAAAAATTTCTTAAAGAACAAATATTCTATTTATTATGACCTTGATGATGATGTTTCAGAAATCATGATTAAGGTATTTATGAAATTAGACACATTTGACAGCACAAAATCAAAATTCAGGTCATGGGTTTTCAGTATTGCGAAAAACCACATGATTGACAAATGGAGAAGCACATCAATTACACTCACAGGTAGTAACATCAATTGCACATACACGACCACCACAGCAGATATCGGTGTTAGTAGTTTCATTACCTCAAGTAACACTGCAACGATTGATATAGGTAATACGTTTGCAACAAACTGTTGTGGTACTGATTATGAGTTCGAAAATTGTAGTTCAATCAATTACATTTCAAATCAACTAACACCGCAAGATTTCACGCTGCTCGACATGAAATATGTACAAGGATATAATTATTGTGAAATCGGAAGCGAGTTCAATGTCACGAGTTCTACAATTAGTAACAGGGTGAACTACATCAAAACCAAATTAAAAAAGAATAACCCAGAGATAATTTACGAATAACTCAAGTATTTATGTGAAATACTTGACGCAATGAGTAATAAAAATCTATTCGAATACGTTAATCTTGAATCTCAAACACTTAAAAGTAAAGCAGGTAACGATTATACCAGATATGTTGTGGTTTCTGACCAAAACATGGAAACCAAAAAAATAGCCAGTAAGCTGGGTCCTCTCGGATTCAAATGGAATGGCAAAGAATGGTGGGTTTTTGGGAACAAATTAACAAAAGCAGCAGTTGATGGACTGAAAGCAATTAATACTGAATTGGAAACACAAGGTGGTCAAACAGGTGACCTTGAGGATTTTCTTACACAATTAGATGCTTTCAAAACCGAACTTCAGAGTGCTGACATTCCAACCAAAACGAAAACCGAACTCGAAGCAAATCTCGAACAATATATTGAAGACATTGCTAATGCTACTGATGAAAGAGCAGCAAGTGCAGAACTCCAGAAATTCCTGAACTTCTCAAGCAAATTCCATCAATATAGTTTTAATAATATCATGTTCATTTATCTACAAGACCCCAATGCAACCAAAGTTGCTGGTAAATTCAAGTGGAAAAGGGATTTTAATAGAGAAGTTATTGACGTATCGAAGTCCATAACAATTAATTGTGGGAATAAATTCTATCGTCACCCCAGAACTGGAAAACTGGCAGAATACACATTAGACCAACAAAAGGCTGATAGACAATATGTTCAACAAGTTCAAAGTGGTGCTGCCCCTATGGACAGAAGTAAAATGGATGCCATTAGTGTTAGAAAAGAGATTAAACATATTGGATTTAAACCATGTATTGTTTATGATATAGCCAATACGACTGGAGACCCTCTTCAGGATGAACCAGAATGGAAAGGGGGTAATGATGAAAGAGCAGATGCTGTTGCGTTATTCAGTATCGCTAAGAAAAGTTTGGAAAGTATGGGTATTAGAGTGACACAAGACCCAGCGACAGCAGGTGAGAATGGTTGGAGTAGAAAAGGTCAAATAAATGTTAGTGCTGATGCAACAGGAAGTGGTGCTGCATCTACAATTTTTCATGAATGGGCACATGACTTGTTACACCAAAAGGGTGGTCAGTTCTATGATAAAGCACAAAAATATTTTGTGGATAAAGGACAATTAAATTATGCACAACTAAAACAAATTAAGGAAGTACAGGCTGAAACGGTTTCCGCAACGCTCTGTAAACACTTCGCATTACCAGCAGACCATCACCCAACATACATGGCGTTATGGCAAGCACAGGGTGGATTGAATAGCAAACAATTAATTAAAGAAAATATGTCAACAATTGCTACTGTATGTAATTTCATATTGAAGCAAGTTGATAAATATGAAAGTGAGTTCCAGACTGCAAAAGCAGGTATGGCTCAACCAGAACAACCACAACCAGAACAATAAAAAATGTGGTCGCAATTTGCGACCACATTTAGTTTTCGGACAATAATTACTTAATCACGATTTGGTTTTTCTTCTTGGTTTCATTAACGGCTTTGGGAATACTGACCGTTAAA